>Ga0209062_1000837_pt1 | contig 71521 bp, 81 predicted proteins | sample Coa_R2_2_FD_187158 | JGI IMG/M metagenome (GOLD analysis project Ga0209062, IMG submission 187158) | Surface soil microbial communities from Centralia Pennsylvania, which are recovering from an underground coalmine fire - Coalmine... | ecosystem: Environmental > Terrestrial > Soil > Unclassified... | reverse complement strand
CCGAATGGGCGATCATCTGTACCGCCCACAACCTCGCCAAGCTTGCAACCGCCGCATGAGCAGGCCATCGCTTGCCACAAGCACCCACCCAAACCCTATCTGGACGGCCTCCTAGATCGTAGCAACTCTCGAATCGGACCCTGCTGCTTGTTGGCTTCCAGCCACGCACGAATATCCGCCGGATCGTACCATGCCCGACCTCCGACCAACACATACCGCGGGCCACGCGCCACATGGGCGAGGTGGGCGAGTGTCGCCGTGTTCCGGAATTGTGGAAATTGGCGAGGCACGGCTGAGCGTTCGAGAAAATTCTCGGACGTTGAGATGTCGTTGTTGCGAGCCATGGATCACTCACCGCTGTGTTACACTTGCGCTCGCCGCCGGCTCCAAACGAGTTGTGCGGCGGCTCCGTCATCCGACGGGAACAGCGCTGCACTGAGTGGTTCCGGCAAGCTTGGATCATCGAGGCGAACGCGCAGATAATCCTTGGGCCTGTCTCCGCTCGAACGCGCCCGCCACGCATCGCCGACGCGCGAGCGTCCGGCGAAAATGCGGAACGTCGGCGCCTTGTCGCCGTCGCGATCGTCGTTGGGCATGAAGCGCAGCTTTGTGTTGATGGTCAGCGTGCGAATACTGCCGATCCAGCCACCGTCCTTGGCGGGGGTAAACGTGCCGATGACGGACATCGTGCGCACCTCCTCAGCTTGCGGTCGACGTTGGATCGGATGCCGCGCGGTGGCGCCGGCCGCGGGGCACAGTGACCATCGCGGCCGGCCGAACGTCAGCGAGTTTCTCCTTCCGCACCTTGGCGAAACCGCGATCGGCATCGAGGAAGCTCTCCAGAATGTAGGGGATGAGGTCCGACACGGATTCCGCGGCGCCATACGTCTGCTGATAGAGCTCGGCATAGGCATGAAGTTGCCGATTCAGCTCGGGGCTGACGGTGATGGCGATTCTGACCGGCGTCCGGTCGGGCAGTCGGGCAAGCTTGAGGTCTGGCATGGTCGGTCCTTTCATCCGTGATAGGGCCGCAAGACGAGATCCTTGTGGACGACCACGCGTAGCGGCCATCCCGGCCGGATCGTGATCGTCGGCTGAATGTTGAGGTTCTTCTCCGTGATGCGCTGGCCGGCCCGGTTGATGCTCTCCTGCGAGGACTCGCGGATGGCCTGCACCAGATTGCTCTGCTGGTCGCCGAAGGTGAGCTGGCTGCCGACGCCGAGCAGCGTCGAAAGCGCCACGCCAGTCAGGAGCCGCCAGGTGTGATAGTCGACCTGGTCCTCAAGGCCGGCGTAACCAGCGGCATCGGTGGCCGGCAGATTGTCGATCACGATGGAGGAGCCGTCCGGCATGATGATGCGCTTCCAGACGAGGAGCGCCCGGCTCTGGGCGAAGGCGACGACGCTGTCATAGGTGCCGACGAGACGGGCGCCCTGCGGGATGAGCAGCGTGCGGCCGGTGACCGTGTCGTAGACGTTCTCGGTCACCTGCGCCGTCACCTCACCCGGCAGATCGGAATTGATGCCGGTGAGAAGACTCGCCGCAATGACGGAACCGGCCAGCACCTCGTAGGGTGACGCTGGGTCCTGGAGGGAATGCGGATTATAGATGTCCGGGTCGGCCTTCTGGCCGAGGAAGTCGAGCTTCCGCTGCTGGTAATTCTGGTCGCGACGGGGATCGAGGTTGAGCCGACCAGAGTCGATGGCGACGAGTGGCGGCGCGGTCGGAAGCATGGCTTGTGCCGGCGTGGGCGCACCGCTCGCGCCGCTCGAGCCATGCTGCGACCGTTGGAAGAAGACGCCGGCTTCCTTGGCCTGCCGCGCCTGTTGCGCCAGACGCAGCCGTTCGGCGCGGGCGGCATCGTCCTCAGGGTTCGGGCGGAGATTGACCTCCGCTGTCGTGGGCGAAACGCCGAGCGCGCGCTCCTGGCGCACGACCGAGGGGCCGAGGTCGCCGGGCAGCGGCGGCCCGAGCTGAGGCGCCTGGGGCTTCGCGGTCTGGCCGTATCCGGAGGGGAGCAAGGCCAGCCCATCGGCGGTCGTCTTGCGCTCGGTGTTGTAAAGCTCCTGCCCGTCCGATGGCCGATGTTGTCCCGGTCCGCCGAGTGCCAGCCACGTGGCGCCTAGGATCGCCGCCGACACCGTCGCGGCGATGCCGATCACCAGGCGACGCTTGAAGCGCACGACACGACGCGGCTTCGCCCGCAGCACCAGTGCGTCCGGATCGAGCTTCGAAGAGCCGGCATCGTAGGCGCTCATGAGCTTTCTCCGATCACGAGCTCGGCCGCGCCACGCGATTGCCCGCATCGCCCGCGCGCGTCGCGTCGGTGCGGCTGATGCGCACGATCTGCTGCGGCTCCTGGCCGAAGCGCAGCTCGGCGGCGGCAAAGAGCCGATCGACGATGTAGTAGTTCCGACGTACACGATAATTGACGAGCTCGCTGCCACCGGTGGGACCGACGACGAAGAGCGGCGGCGCTTCGCCCTGATCGAGGCGGGCCGGGAATTCGATATAGACCTTGCTGCCGTCGTCGAACGCCCGCACCGGACGCCAAGGCGGCGTGTCGCCGCTAATCTCGTAGCGGAAGCGAAGATTCTCCAGGGCGAGGCCGCGATCGACGGGCGCCGCCGCCTCGGCCTTCTCGTTCTGGCCCTTGAGCGCGATCAGCGTGTCCTGGGGATAGCTCCAGGACACGGCGGCGATATAGGTCTCGGTCGTGCTCTGAAGCTGGAGATGGTAGCTGCGGCGGTCGGTGGTGATGACGAGGTTGGTTTTGAGGCCGGAGGCGAACGGCTTGACAAGGACATGGACCTGCTTTGCCTGTCCCGCGCCGCTGGTCGTGTCGCCCACCACCCAGCGCACCGTGTCGCCGGCGGAGATCGCCGTCAGCGTCTCGCCGGGCTGCAAGGCGATGTCGCTCACCTGCTCGGGGGTGGCATAAAGCTGATAGAGCGCGCCTTCGGTGAAAGGATAAACCTGCACCGCGTTGATGTAACCCTCCGCCGTCGGCTCGCGCAGCGCCGCCTTGTTCGCCGCCTCGACCCGGACCGTCGGGGGACGCTTGTCCGCCTTGGACGGCTTCGGGGGTGGTTGGAGTTGTCCCGGCAGCGGCAGGGGTTCGGGAATGGCGACGATCTGCACCGGCTTCGGCGGCTCGGGCTCGGGCGTCGCGGGTTTCAACGGCTCGGCGTCATAGGCAATCGCGGGTGGCCCGCTTCTCTCGGCGCACCCCGACAGGACCAGCGTTGAAACGGAAACCAGAAGAAGGGAACGTATCGTCAGAATCATGATGCCTCTCCCGGAGTAAGTTCGCGTGACCAGCTCAGGCCGTTGACATAGAGACCGAGGGGGTTCTTGCGCAGCACGTCCGCGGTACGGGGCGGCTGAAGGACGATCGAGAGGATGGCGGTCCAGCGCTCGGTCTTGGCAAGATTGCCGTGCTCGTAGGTCTGCTCCATCCATTTGACCTGGAACGACTCGTCCGAGGCGCGGATGACGCTGGTCACCTGGATCGAGACGCTGCGCTGGCCGATCGCCTTGAAGGGATCGTTGGCCCGGGCAAAGTCGTTGAGGAACACCGCGCCGTGATCGGTAGCGAAGTCGTAAGCCTCGAGCCAGCTCTGCCGCACGAGCACGGGGTCGATCGAAAGCGAGCGGACATTGGTGATGAAGCGCGCGAGGTACCAGGCGATCTGCGCATCGCTCGGCTGGTAGGGCCGGATCGCTGGGCCAACGGCGCGCACCTCGCCCAGCTTGTCGACCTCGACCACATAGGGCGTGATCCGGCTCTGCGTCGATTGCCAGACGATCCCGCCGGCGAGCCCCACGGCGAGCGTCAGGGAGCCGAATGCCATGAGACGCCAATTCCTGGCCTGCACCCGGGCCGAGCCCAATCGCTCGTCCCACAGCTGCGCCGCCTTCTGATAGGGCGTCACCGGATCGTCCGTCCGGCCGTATCGTTGGGATGTGCGCTTGAACAGCATGGGTCACTACTCCCGCTCGCTGAGATCGGGGGCCGCTGGGGCGCCGGGCTTGTCGCCTTCCTTGATGGCCTGGGTCGTTGTATGGGCGCGGGCACGGGTGCGCTGCTCGCTCCGCAGCCGCTGCGCCCATTCCGGGGCGGAATTGACCGAGGTTCCCGATGATCCCGGCGAAGGCGCCGCGCCCGAACGGCCGCCCTTCGCGCGCCACGCCGCTTGCCGGCCCACGGCTGCGCTCCCTTGCAGCGGCGCGGCGGCACGCCGAAGGAGCGCGCCCGTGGCTTGGCCGGCCGCACCAATCGCCGCCTGACCGACACCGGCCATTCCTGCACCAATGCTAGCCACGCCGCGAGCCCCGGACGTTGCTTGGCCGAGGCCGTAGGCGGCCGACGCACCGGCACCAACCGATGTCCCGGCCCGGAGCGCGGCAAGGCCGCCACGCAAACTGCCAAGCGCGGCGGCGCCGGTCAGGGCCGCGCCCGCCACCACCGCACCCGCTGTGCCGATCGCCGCGCCAGCGCCCAGTTGCGGCGCGCCGGATACGAGGCCGCTCGCGATGCCGGGACCGAAGATGCCGAGACCGAACAGGGTGATCGAGGCTAGGACCAGCGACATGGTCTGGCTGAGGCTCGGCTCCTGACCTTGAAGCGCGTTGACGAAGGTATTGAAGAAGCTCGCACCGATTCCGACGATGACGGCGAGCACCATCACCTTGATGCCGGACGAGACGACGTTGCCGAGCACGCGTTCGGCCAAGAAGGAAGTCCTGTTCCAGAACGCGAAGGGGACCAACACGAAGCCGGCGAGCGAGGTCAGCTTGAATTCGAGGATGGTGATGAAGAGCTGAACCGCGAGAATGAAGAAGGCCAGGATCACGATGAACCAGGCGATGACCAGCACGATGATCATCACGGCGTGGCGGAGGAAACCGGAAAAGCTCACGAGCGAGCCCGCCTGCTGGAGAAGCGGCCAAGCCGCCTGGAAACCGGTTCCAGCCAACTTCCCGGGCCGCAGCAGGTCCTGCGCCGTGAGTCCGTTATTGGCGACATGCAGGCCGAGGCCGGCGAATGAGTTGAAGACGATCGCGGAGAGGGTCGAGAAATTGTTCAGGATGAAGGCGAAGGTGCCGATATAGAGCGTCTTCTTGATGAGACGCGCCACGATGTTCGCCTCGCCGTCGACCACCCAAAACAGCCCAGCCAAGGTGATGTCGATAGCAACCAGGGTCGATGTCAGGAAGGCCACGTCGCCGTTCAACAGGCCGAATCCGCTGTCGATGTAGCGGATGAAGGTCTGCATGAACTGGTCGATGATATTCAGGTTGCCCATGTGCACGCGCCCTCAAGTACGGCTTCGTTATTGCGGGGCGTAGGCGTTGCTGGTGCCAAGAAAGCGGGTGAAGGCGGCGCGAGCTTCCTCCTCGGCTTCGGCGTTGCGCGCGTCCTCCAGCGCGGTGGCGCGATACTGCGCCGCCATCAAGCTCTGGATCTGGAGCTGCTGCTTGGTGGAGAGGGCGATGAGCTGGTTGGTCGCCTGCTGCGCCTGCAGGCTACCGACGGCGTCTTGTGAGGCCGAGACGAGCGCTGACATGGTGGCGGTATCGGCCTGAACGTTCTGCGCGACCTGGGCCTGGACGACCATGGTCTGTCGGAATGCGTCCATCGAGTTCTGCCACCGCTGATGCGCATCGGCCACGAGTTGATCCGTGGTGACGGCGGCGGCGTATTGCTGAGGGTAGCTTTGGGCAAAGGCCGTCTGCGTCGCGTTCACCGTGAAGGCGATGCCTTGCGCCTGGTTCATCAAGGTGCTGATCTGCTGGAGATCGGACACCATAGTGTCGAGCGACGAGAAATTGAGGCTTTGCAGGTTGCGCGCCATGTTCTCCAGCATGGCGGTCTCGTTCTGCAGCGAGCGGATCTGATTGTTGATCTGCTCCAGCGCACGCGCTGCGGTCAGGATGTTCTGCGAGAAGTTCGCGGCATCGAAGACGGCAAACTGCGCCGTGGCGGGGCGCATCGGGAGGACCGCGACGCCAAGGGACATCGTGATCAGCAGTGCGGCGGCGGCTTTGCGTGTCATGGTGTCGTCTCCTTGGCGAGCGACGGATATTCGTCGAGCAGATCGGCGGCCCAATCGAGGCCACGCCCGGCGAGGAATTCCGCGGCGAAGCGGTCCTTCCCTCCTTCGGCAAGCACCTGGTCGATGAGCGTCTGATCGGCGGGCGATGAGGCGCCGCAGAGGGCAAGCGCGATCGGACCGAGCCCCAATTCGAAGAGCCGATTGCCGCGCCGGGATTGCAGATAGTACTGCCGCTTCGGCACCGCTCGGGCCATGAGCTCGATCTGCCGATCGTTGAGCCCGAAGCGGTCATAGGCGGCGCGCGCCTGCGGCTCGATCGCGCGGTCGTTCGGGAGGAAGATGCGCTGCGGACAGCTTTCGATGATCGCGGGTGCGATGGTACTCGAGGCGATATCGGCGAGCGACTGGGTGGCGAAGACGACGGCGACGTTCTTCTTGCGCAGCACCTTCAGCCATTCGCGTATGCGCGCAGCAAAGAGCGCGTTGTCGAGATAGACCCAAGCTTCGTCGAGAATGAGCAGCGTCGGCCGCCCGTCGAAACGAGCCTCCAGTCGATGAAAGAGATAGGTCAGCACCGGCAGCACCACGCCGGCCTCGTGCATGAGCGTCTCGGTCTCGAAGCACTGCACGCCCGCGAGCGCGAGCCGATCCTCGGCGGCATCCAACAAGCGGCCGAAGGCACCGTCGAGGGTGTAGGGCGCGAGCGCCGCTTTCAGCGCGTTCGATTGCAGGAGCACGGCTAGGCCGGTCAGGCTGCGCTCTGCAGGCGGCGCCGAGGCGAGGCTGGTCAGAGCCGACCAGATGCTCTCCTTCACCTCCGGTGTCACCACCACTTTCTCGTGCGCCATCAGCGTGGCGATCCACTCCGCCGCCCAGCTCCGCTCCGCCGGCGCGTCGATGTCCCTCAAGGGCTGGAAGGACAGCGCGCCCGCGGCAAGATCGGAATCGATCCCGAGCGCGTGATGCTCGCCGCCCATAGCGAGGATCGCGGCGCGCGCGGAATTGCCTTTGTCGAAGACATAGATCTGCGCCTCGCGGTAGCGGCGGAACTGGAGTGCCAGGAGCGCCACCAGCACGGATTTGCCGGCGCCGGTCGGACCGACGATGAGCATATGGCCGACATCGCCGACATGGGTGGAGAAGCGGAAGGGCGTCGCCCCGCTGGTCTCGGCGTAAAAGAGCGGCGGCCCGTCGAGATGGTCGTTGCGCGCCGGTCCGGCCCAGACCGAGGAAAGCGGCACGAGATGGGCGAGGTTCAGCGTGTGGAGGAGCGGCTGGCGCACGTTGGCGTAGACATGCCCCGGCAGGCTGCCGAGCCAGGCTTCGACCGCGTTGACGCTCTCGCGGATGGTGGTGAAGCCCGTCCCGTTGATGATCCGCTCGATGGCGCGGGCCTTCTCGTCGGCGCCCCGGCGCGTCGCATCCAGGACGGTAAGGGCCGTGGTGACATAACCGAAGGCGACGTGATCGCCGCCGAGCGCCTGAAGCGCGAGATCGGCATCGGCCACCTTGTTGTCGGCATCGCTGTCGAGCAGTGGCGTCGGCTCGTTGTAGAGGACCTCGCGCAAGAGAGCCGTGATCGATTTGCGCTTGGCGAACCATTGACGGCGCAGCCGTGTCAGCGTCCGGGTCGCCTCGGTCTTGTCCAGTGGGATGAAGCGCGTCGTCCACCGATAGGGGAAGCCCAGATGATTGAGCGCGTCGAGCAGGCCCGGCCGCGTCAGATTGGGGAAACCCAGCACGCTCAGCGTGCGCAGATGCCGGTCGCCGAGCATCGGCTCGATCCCGCCGCTCAAGGGCTCGTCGATGAGCACCGCGTCGAGGTAGATCGGCGTCTCCGGCACCGCGACGGGATGGCGCCGGGTCGAGACGGTGCCGTGGAGATAGGTCAGGGTCTCGCTATCATCGAGGGCGTGGATCTCCGGCGTGAAGCCGGAGAGGAGGTCGAGCACCCGTTCGGTCTCGTCGAGGAAGGATTGGAGCTCCTGGCGCCAATTGCGCGCCTTGTCCGGCGCGGCGGTTTCGAGGAGGGCGCGCTCCGCCCGGTTCACCGGGTCGGCTGGCGGCAGATAGAGCAGCGTCAGATGGTAGGCGCTCTCGAAATGAGCGCTCACCTGATCGAAGGCGGCACGCCGCTCGCGGTCGACGAGCCAGGAGACTGGATCGGGAAAGGATGAGACAGGATAACCCGGCGCCCCGAAGCGCTCCGCCTCGAAGAACAGCGCCCAGCCCGAACCAAACCGCCGCAACACGTTGTTGAGCCGGGCGCAGACGCCGATCAGCTCGGCTTCCGTGGCGCTCTCCAGGTCGGGCCCACGGAACCGGAAACTGCGCTGGAAGCTGCCATCCTTGTTGAGGACGACGCCCGGCGCCACCAGCGCGGCCCAGGGGATGTGATCGGCGAGCCGGTCCGGCCGGTGCCGATATTCCGAAAGGTTCAGCATCCGAGCCATGCCTTCTGTCGGAGATGCCGGGCGAGCACCTCGGCGAAGCTCGGATCACGTTTCGCGGCAAAGACCGCTAGCGAATGCCCGATGATCCAGAGCGCGAGCCCGGCGATCCACAGGCGCAGCCCCAGACCGAGCGCCGCCGCGACGGTGCCGTTGACGATCGCGATCGCGCGCGGCGCACCCGCCAGAAGGATCGGCTCGGTGAGCGAGCGATGCAGCGGCACCTCGAAGCCTTCGATATGGGTGCTCACGACACGAACGCTCCGCCGCCGAAGGAGAAGAAGGTGAGAAAGAAGCTCGACGCGGCAAAGGCGATGGAAATGCCGAAGACGATCTGGATGAGGCGGCGGAAACCCCCGGCCGTATCGCCGAAGGCGAGCGTCAGGCCGGTTGTGATGATGATGATCACCGCGATGATCTTGGCGACCGGCCCCTGGACGGAATCCAAGATCTGCTGGAGCGGCTGCTCCCACGGCATGCCCGCGCCGGCGGCGTGAGCGGTGCCGGCGAGGCCAAGCGTGAACCACGCCCCGAGAAGCGTGCAATAAAGACGGCGGGCGGAACGGATACGCATCAATTCCTCCTTGATCAAAGCGCGTGCAGCCGATGAGGCACGGGCTCGGCGATGGCGTAATCGCCGCTGGTGTCGAGACCGGCCACCTCGGCAATGGACTCGATTCGACGCGCGGTGCCGCGGCCTTGGATGAAGACCACCAGGTCGATCGCCTCAGCGATCAGCCGACGCGGAACGGTGACGACCGTTTCCTGGACGAGCTGCTCGAGCCGATAGAGCGCGGCCCGTGCCGAATTCGCATGGACAGTGGCGATGCCACCGGGATGCCCGGTATTCCACGCCTTGAGCATGTCGAGCGCCTCGGCGCCGCGCACCTCGCCGACGATGATGCGGTCGGGCCGCAGGCGCAGCGTCGAGCGCACGAGATCGGCCATGGCGACGACGCCAGGCTTGGTGCGGAGCGCGACGCAATCGGGCGCAGCGCATTGCAGCTCGCGCGTGTCCTCGATCAAAATGACCCGCTCGTCGAGCCGCGCCACCTCGGCGAGAAGCGCATTGGCCAGCGTCGTCTTGCCAGAGCTGGTGCCGCCGGCGATTAGCAGATTGCGGCGCTCGGTCACGGCGCGCCTCAGCGCTTCGGCCTGATGCAGCGAGAGGACGCGATCGGCGACATAGTCGTCGAGCGTGTAGATCCGGGCGGCTGGCTTGCGGATCGTGAAGCACGGACCCGTCGCGACCGGCGGCAGCACGCCCTCGAAACGCTCTCCGGTCTCGGGCAGCTCGGCGCTGACGAGGGGATTGCCGGCATGCGCCTCGACGCGGACATGGGAGGCGACGACGCGGATGATGCGTTCGACCTCGGCCGACTCGAGCCGCGCGCCGGTGTCGATCCGGCCTTCGCCCAGCCGGTCGAGACGCAGCCGGCCGTCCGGATTCACCATGACCTCGATCACCGCGGGATCGCCCAGCGCCGCGGCGATATCCCTCCCCATGGCTGTACGCAGCATCGCCCGGCGCCGGTCCTGCGCTTCGGGATGACTCACGGCGTCGCTCATTCCGCGGCCTCAGACGTGGCGGGCATGCGCAGGTCGCTGCTCAGACCGCGACCGCTGGCGATGCGGCGTCCAACCTGCTCGATAAAGGCCCGAAACCGATCCTGCCCGACGGCGCGGGCGGCCTGGTCGGGCTCGGGGAGCGGCGCCGTGACGGTGATCTGGTATCGAATGAAGAGCGCCAGACTCTCCATGACGATCTGCTGGTCGCGCTCGACCCGGTTGAGTTGGTTGCCGACGCGGTCGAGCCGGACTTTGAGGAGATCGTCGAGCTCTCGCGCCGCACGCCGGGCGAGGTAGGCACGGAGCGCGTCCGCGACGATCGCCGATTTGGAGGAGCCCGGCTTGCGGGCCAGCTCCTCCAGCCGCTCGCTCAGCTCGTCATCGAGATAGAGGTGATGCCGTGGCTTCATGGCTCCGTCCTCAGAAATTTGGCAGGAAATCGTCGCCGGCGTGCCGGCCTTTGGGATCGCCTTCGTTCATCGCAAAAGCGCTGGCCGACGCGCTCGCTAAACGTGCCCGATCGAGGGCTCGTTTTTCGGCCGCCGTGTCGGTTTCGTCGTCAGTGAGGCCGAGCCCAGTGTCGTGAAGCGGCGGCTCCGTGCTCGCTCTCTCCGGCTCTGGCATGCCGGGATGGTGTTGTTGCTGTTGCCCGCCCTCTTCTTCCGCGGCAGCCCCGTCCGCTTGCTTATTGAGATCGATGGCGAGCCGGAGATCGGTGCCGCGTACCTGACCGCTCCAATCATCGGGACGCAGCGCCGGCCGATCGCGATAGCCGTCCTCGGCGAGAACGGGCGTCGCCAGCACCCGAGACGTGAAGTTACCGTCTTCGAAGTACCGCAGCTTCTTCGCCCGGATCGGTGGCAGGCCAGAGACGAGCACCAGCTCGTCCGCCGGCGGCAATTGCATCACCTCGCCCGGCGTCAGCAGTGGGCGCGCGGTCTCCTGGCGCGAGACCATGACGTGGCTGAGCCAGGGCGAGAGTCGGTGGCCGGCATAGTTGCGCTGCGCCCTGAGCTCGGTCGCGGTGCCGAGAGCGTCGGAGATCCGTTTCGCGGTGCGCTCGTCGTTGGAGGAGAACGCGATCCGCACATGGCAATTGTCGAGGATCGCGTTGTTCTCGCCATAGGCTTTGGAGATCTGATTGAGGCTCTGCGCGATGAGGTAGGCGCGCATGCCGTAACCGGCCATGAAGGCGAGCGCCGTCTCGAAGAAGTCGAGCCGACCCAGGGCCGGAAACTCGTCGAGCATCATGAGAAGCTGGTGGCGACGCCGTTTGCCGGGATCGCCTTCGAGGCGTTCGGTGAGACGACGGCCGATCTGATTGAGGACGAGGCGCACGAGCGGCTTGGTGCGCGAGATGTCCGAGGGCGGGATGACGAGATAGAGCGAGACCGGCCGTTCGGCATCGACGAGATCGGCAATGCGCCAATCACACGCGGCGGTGGTCGAGGCGACCGTCGGATCGCGGTAGAGTCCGAGGAAGGACATGGCGGTCGAGAGCACGCCCGAGCGCTCGTTCTCCGACTTGTTCAGCACCTCGCGCGCCGCCGAGGCCACCACCGGATGCACCGCGGGATTCGTCGCCGTGCCGAGATGATTGGTCTCCATCATCTTGCGCAGCGTGCTTTGGAAGGAGCGTTGCGGATCGGAAAGGAAGGTGGCGACGCGCGCGAGCGTCTTCTCCTCCTCTGCATAGAGGACGTGGAGGATGGCGCCGACGAGCAGAGAGTGGCTGGTCTTCTCCCAATGATTCCGCCGTTCCAGCGCGCCTTCGGGGTCGACCAGAATGTCGGCGATGTTCTGGACGTCGCGGACCTCGTCCGGTCCCTTGCGCACCTCGAGAAGCGGGTTGTAGCGGGCGCTGCGCGGATCGGTTGGATTGAAGAGGAGGCAATGGGAGAAGCGGCCGCGCCAACCGGCTGTCAGTTGCCAATTCTCGCCCTTGATGTCGTGGATGACGGCCGAGGCCGTCCAGGAGAGGAGCGTCGGCACGACAAGGCCCACGCCCTTCCCCGAGCGCGTCGGCGCGAAGGCCATGACATGCTCCGGCCCGTCATGGCGAAGGTAGGCGTCGCCGAAGCGGCCGAGAAAGACGCCACTCGGGTGGAACAAGCCGGCATCCTTGATCTCGTGCCGCGTCGCCCAGCGGGAGGAGCCGTAGGTCGTGACTCGATGATTTTGCCGGGCGCGCCAGAGCGATCCGACGATGGCGACGCCGCAGCCGACGATCCCGCTCGAGGCGGCGATCGTGCCGGCCCGATTGAACAGCGCCGGCGCGTAAGCATCATAGGCGTACCACCACTCGAAGAGGCGCCAGGGGTAGTAGACCGGCAACGACAGGAGCGTGAACCAGGGTGGCCCGAGGCGTGGCTGGTAGACGAGCTCGGCGGCCGCCCACTGCGTGGCGATCCACAAGCCGCCGATGACGACGGCGAAGACGACGAGGATCTGGCCGATCAGAACTTTGGTCGGAGTCACGCTTGCCTCCGCTCGCCGGCGCACAGGGCGCCCAACATCGGAGACAAGGAGACGATCGGAACGGCGATCCAGCAATCACCGTTATTTACGCTCTACTACGCTCGCCACCATTCGGTGGGCATGGCACCGCTTCCGGTGTGTCAAACAAGTGGCAGAATCGCACCCCGTATCGACTGGAATTAAAATTACTGGGTCGGAGAGGCTGCCAAGTCGGAGTTGGAGGAGACGATGATCGCCGGAATCATTCTCTGTCTCGCTGGCCTCGGTGGGTTCTGTCTTTTGATGTTCTACGGTGCCGTCTTCGTGTTGCCGATGTATTTCGGCTGTGTGGTTGGCTTCTGGGCGATCAACACCGGTGCCGGCGCCATCGGCGGCATTCTCGTCGGGCTCTTTACCGGCGGCCTTGTATTCGGCATCGCGCAGATGATCTGCCACCTCAGCCGGTCATTGCTGCTGCGCTGGTTGGTCGTCATCGCGTTTGTCGTGCCCGCCGCGATGGCCGGCTATTACACCATGTCTCAGTTCTGGGAGCTGTTCATGCCGTCGAATGCGTGGCAGCAAGTCTTCGCGGTTGTCGCGGCGGCAGCCACTGGCTTTACCGCGCTGGCTCATCTTGGCGGCCTGCCGGAAACACGGGCGTTGCCACGACGGCATCCCGCACCGACGCGCCCGCAGCCGACTGGGACGCAACAAGCGATGCTCGTACCGGAAACGGTGGAGCTGTTGCCGCCACAGCGACGGGCTCTACCGCCTTTGCATCAACAATAGCCTCGCCTGAGCAAGAGGCTGAAGTTGTGGCCGGCAGCCGCATGTCAACGCTCCTCACCGCCTAACCGTGAACTCGCACGAGCGTTAGTAGAATATCAATCGGCGGCGAGTAGCATCGCTAAGCTTGCACCTACTTGCAGAAACACCTCAGCCGACGACGGTCGTCGTCGCTTCGTTCGATCGCTTGCCAGTTCCGAATGCGGCGTTCCCATCTGCCGGAGATTCGCAGTGGAATCTTGGATGACGAAGAGTATGGCTGCGCGGCTTCGAAAAGCTGCGCTGGAACTCGGAAAGCGCGAGGCGGATATTCTCATCCGGATGGCCTCGGCTATCGAGCGCCACTATGAGGGGATACCAGCGGAGAGGAAGGCGGAACCCGACCAAGCGTAGCGACAAGTTTAAAAGCGGATCGTTGTCGACCCAAAATCCGTCTGGCAGTGGGCTTATGCCGCCAGCGTGGCAGCGCGATCTTCGCAGTGCGTGAGTTGTCGTCCCTGTCACGTCAGATCGACGGTCCGTTCCTCTGCCGACCAAGCGTCCACGAGATCGTGTCGCCGCGCATGACGCCGGAGACGTGCTTGTCCAAATTTCGCTCCAGCACGGGCCGCCATGGGACCAGCCTGAACTCGCGCGACTTCTCTATGACGGCGAAGCGCCCGCTGGCAAGATCGAGCCGACGACGATAGACGCCCTCGACCCTGTCATTGGGGCGGGTCTCGATATAGCGAAGCCCGAGCTCCTCGGAGAGTTGACCGGCTGCACGCGCCAGCTCCCGCCGCTGCAACAGCCGCAGCATATTTTCGCGATAGATGATCCGGTCGCCATCGCGTCGCGCCAGCTCCTGCTCGATGAGCCATTGCCGTCGCCGTGCCTGCGCATCGCGCACCTCCCGCCCGAAGCCGGCGTCGCGCAGCGGAAGGGGCGTGGCGACGACGAGCTCGCGATCGAGCCAGGTCGCGCCTTCGGCGCCTACGAGCCGATCGAGCGGCAGGGCCGAGAGCGTCTCGACTACGACGGGGCTGGTTCGCGCCTGCATCCGCTCAAATGTTGCCGCGCGCTCCACATGGTCGGGGGCGATGATCCAGGTGCCGTTCGGCTCACGCTCGACGCCGGCGCCGGCGCGGCGCATCGCTTCGAGCCGCCGGATATGGGTTTCGGCATAGCTCGCCGTCGCGGATCGATCGTGGCGGAGATGGATGTCGATGTCATAGCGCCCGCCATTCGCCGCCGCGATCTCGGCGACGGTGCGATCGACTGTGCGCGGTTCGGCCTTTTTCGGCTCGATGCTGACGATCGCGTCGGTTGGTAGCGTCTCCGTCGCGTCCGCCTTGCCGATATCGACATAATGGGTCCGCCCATCGATGCCATCGAGGATCAAGTAATGGCGGTCGTTGATCTCGTCCGACAAGCCGCGCGCGATGACGCGACCAATGACCGGCCGTGCTTCCTTGTTGGCGGCATCGAAGATCACGTAATCGGTGGCGGCTCGTTGCAGACTCTTGTCCGTCACCTCCCGGTGTATCGTCTTGATGATGTCGCCGCGCTCGCCCGTGCGGCGCAGCGTCGGCTCCAGCGCATCGGCGAGCTTCCAGCGCCCGGGCGCCACCTCCTCGGCGAGGCCGAGGCGCCTCAGCTTCTGCAACCGCCCGGCCCGGAGCGTTTGGCGGAAGGCATCGCCCTCAACCGCGCCCGACCGGATGACCCCGCCGCCATCGACTTGGCGCATTAGGTCCTTGTCGAGGCTGGTGAACCGCTCCTGCTCGACCTCGCTCCGTAGCCGGTTTTCGATCTCGATGTCCGAGCGCGGCCCCAGATCGAAGGTGACGATCTCGGCGGCGCGCTCGCGCATGCCGTGCGTGATGTAGTCTCGGGCGATGATCAAATCCTTGCCGCGGTCGTCCTTGCCGCGGAGAAGGATATGGGTGTGCGGATGGCCGGTGTTGTAGTGATCGACCGCCACCCAGTCGAGGCGGGTGCCGAGGTCTTCCTCCATCCGGCTCATCAGCCGGCGGACGAAGCCCTTGAGCTCGTCGTACTCCACGGCGTCCTCGGCCGAGACGATGAAGCGGAACTGATGGCGATCACCCTCGGCACGGTCGAGGAACGCCTTGCCGTCGGCCCGATCCTGCCGCGCGTCGTAGAGCTCGCCCGGCAAGCCGTCGCGAGTAACGCCGTCGCGCTGGATATAGCGCATATGGGCGCGCGCGGCTTTCAGCCCCTGTCCCGCGAGCTTGACGATCCGCGATTTGATGATGACACGGCGGACGCGGAACGCGGCATAGCGGTCGCGTGATGCCAGCACGCGGCCGACGCCGGCACCGCGTCCGATGCGGTCGCCATGGAAGCGGCGACCGCGCGAGCCGAGACGCGAGCGTCCACCGGCGAGCGCGATGGCCTTTAGGACCTGGTGAAGGTATCGCTGGCCACGCTTGCTGCCTCGCGCGCGGATCTTTCCGAGCCTGGGCTCGAAGCGGTCGTCATGCACCATGATCGCCGCTCCGGATCGACGCAAAGGCGTGTCTCGCCGGATGAGAAGAGCCGGCGGCGGACCGGCGCCATCGACAGCGAGGATAATCAAGGGCTTGGCCGCGTCTGGCGCCATGCCCCTCAGGCATGGCGCCATAAAATCGATGTGCAGACAAGGACTTGGGCGCCAATGGCGCCACTGCTTTATCTTGCCTTCCCGAGCCCCACATGCCGCTGACCGTCCTTCCTGCGCTCTCTTACGCTCTAGGCTCCAGGCCGCGTGTGGTGGCCCCGAATTCGAAACCTCGGAAGCGGCATTGAAAGACACCGCTCCCGAGGCGAATGACGAAGGTTTCAGCCACTCGTCAGGAAGGCCGATTCCGCGCTCGACAGATCGCCGAAATGGCGGACCCGAACCAACGCGCAGACCCGTCGCGCGGCATCGACGACGCAGGTCGCGACGTAGTAGCGGCCGCGGAAAATGCCAAGGATTGCTACACCCAGACCGGCGTCTTCCTCGTCGTCGAATGCGCCATAGAACGGCCCGAGCGGCATCTCCGCGATGCGTCCTTCCCAGTAGAAGTCGGCCTGCTCGGCGTCGATGAAGCGCTCGACGACAGCGGTGATTCCGTCCGGTCCGAACTCGTTGGTGAGGTCACGAACGAGCTGGGGGAAGCGGTCGAAATCGGCGTGCGGGTGGTGGTGAATTGCGATCATTGTCGCCTCCGGAGTTGCCGTCCTCCTCGTCGAGGACAGGCTCCGGGAGCGGCCGGCGAAGCGGCGGTCAAGGACGCCGAAGGCGCCGCGCAGCGGGGCGCGGGGGAGCCGATTTTGTCGAGCGATCACCATGACAGGCGCGCGCCAGCGCGCTCCTTGCGCTCGACAAAATTGGGGGCACCGCGCCTCCTTGACCGCTGCTTCGTCCTGGCTGGTACGATGAAAAAACCGAGACGCCGCCCCTCTCTCCGGGAGGGTTCCGATGTTGATGCCGCTGCTATTCATCGCTCTTCTCGGCCGGCGGCGAGCCTTCAACGTTGGTCCTGAGCGGGACGAAGAGAAGGCCGGACGGCGCATCGTTTCGTTCTGGGGCGAGAGGTCGTGCGCTCCGATCGAGAGCGAAGAAGAGCGCCGTTCCCGATGGAATGCCGCTGCGGTTCGCGGGGTCGGGACGTGACGGATCGGGCAGGCCGGATGGGCCTTGCGCCCGAATGCCGTCCTTCACGCCGGAGCCGATCGCCGCGAGATAGCTCCAGGTTTCCTCCGGCAATGTCGCGCCGTGCAGCCGGTACGCGTCATAGCGATCCGGCCCGGCATTGTAGGCGGCGAAAAGTCCGGGATAGCCGTAGCGCTCGTACATCGCGCGGAGATAGGCCGCGCCAGCGAGGATGTTGTCGTGCGGATCGAAGGGATCGGCGCCCAATCCATGGCGAAGGCGCATCTCGGCGTAGGTGTCCGGCATCACTTGCATCAATCCCATCGCCCCGGCTGGGGAGACGATCGGCCGGTCATCCACAATGGCCCGGCCGCCACTTTCGACGCGCATCACGGCGAGGACCCAGGCTTCCGGAAGACCGAACCGCCGCGATGCTTCGGTGATGAAAGGCTGCCACTGATCAATCGCTGACGACGTGCCGTGTTCGTCGCCGGTAGCAGCGGCAGCGGCCTTCAACCCGCCGCCATCGTCGCTCGTCCTGATCAAAAGGGGCGCGTGATGAACGGGTAATACGTGCGCCGGCGATGCGTTGGTCCCGAGCATGCCGAGCATCGCGAGGGTCACCAGGTCCAAAGCGGGACGAGCCTCCCGAGGATCGCGGCACGGCCAATCGGCCCGAAATACCGGCCATCAAAGGAGGCGCGGACACCTGCCATCAGCAGGAAAACCTCGCCGGTGACGAGCGGACGACACTCGTTCCAGGGCGACAGCGGTCGCCCTTGCCGATCCATTGGCAAGGCGTCGGCAACCGGATCTCCATTGATCTTGATGCTGCCAGTTTCCGCGCAGGCGATATCGCCGGGAAGCGCCGCGACGCGCTTCACCACCGGCACCGACATCGGCAGATAGCCCCGCTCGGCGGCAAAGTGCGCCACGGGCTCCGGCAGGCGCGCCAGCACGAAATCGCCGCGGTCGATCGGCCCTCCGGCTCGGCGATAGAAGCCGATAGGCGCGCTGGCACTGGCGTTGTAGACGAGAAGCGGCACCGGCTTGGCGGTGGAGGCGACGCCGAGCGCGAGGATCGCGAACGCGGCTGCGCCGACCGTCGCCGCCTTGCGTCGCCGCCGGTCAAGCATGCGCGTCATGTCCATTGCCGCCGTTGGCGTGCGAGCCGCCGCGGCGATCACCGGCGACATCATTTTCGGCTTCCGCCGTCGACGACTTGCCGCGCCCGAGCGACCATTCATTGAGATCGCCGATGTGATAGCGGACGTAGCGGCCGTGCTTACGGTACCGCGGCCCACGGCTGTCCCAACGCATCCTTTCGAGGGTGCGGCGGGAGAGGCCGACATAGAAAGCGGCCTGAGCGGTGGTAAGAAACGGGCTGCTCTTCTTTGCCTCGGCCGCCCGAACGGTGTCGTCCTCCATCGCGATTTTCCTCTCCATTGCGATCGACGGTGCCGCCGCAATTGACGGCGCCGAGAGCAAAGGAGAGCGCAGGAGGGACGGCGCGGGGGACGGTCGAAAACCACCTAGCCGCGGAATCGTCCCACCTCAAATGGGAGCACGCGAAAGCCCCCGCGCGGGTGAGCGCGGGGGCAAGGCGAGAGGTCTCAGTCGGCCGGGTTCCAGATGACGGCGAACGCGTCGTCATCGTCCTGGCCGGCGGCGCGGCCGAGGTTGGCGTAGAGCTTGCGCGGGCCGAATTCAGGAGCTGCGAGGCTCAGCGAGACGTATTCCTTGCCGGAGGTCTCGCCCGTGCGCAGCCAGCCCGCGCCGATCTCATAGCCCTTCGTCAGCACCCGGAAGTCCGGATGATTGTCGGCGCTCTTGGCCGCGTTGGGGACAATGTCGATCTCGGCGCGGATGGTGAGGGTCTTGAGCTGGCCTTTGTAGCCGCCATTCGCTTGCTTGGTGACGTATCCGATTGCGGGCATTGCTCTGTCTCCTTTGAGGTCGCGGGGACCAATTCCCCTGCGATGGCGGACCGTTCATGGGCGGGGCCGGACCCTCGAACCCGAAGGGCCGCAGCGGCAGCGGAGGACCCGAGCGGACAAGTTTTTTGGAGCGTAGCGGTCGCGAGGAGCCTGCGTAGCGGGCGGGGAAAAAACTTGGCGGCGACGGTTTTGCGAGGGCCGGACCCGACCATAGGTCCTCAAGCCAAGAGCAGGGGATTGAGCCCGAGACGGAGAATGGACGGGGCGAGACCGCGATCGTCGCCAAGCGCGGATGCTGTCCGGAAAAGACCACCGATCGAGCAACCGCTCATGGAACTCGCTTGCAGGCCGACGCCGTAACGGCCGATCGTTGCCGCATGCTGATGATGACCTTCGCGCGGTCACGCCGGGTACAATGTGCGAGGAATATCAATTGACGACTGACGGCATTGGGCATCAACGGCTGCCGGAGCCAAAGACTGCGGCAAAAGCGATTTGACGGCAGGAGATTACAGATATCATGGCATCAGGAGTGGGGCGCGATTGCCGCCCGTATTGATGGACTGACGCGCTCATGTGCGTATGTCATTCAGGCATTGGAGCGAGCCCCCGGAGATAACTTCGGGAAATTATATACTTGACGCCACAACACCCAACTGCTAGTTTAGGCTCATTGAATGGAGCCGAACATGTCCGCCGATCTTTCTAGCCCGCGCTTTCACGACGAAACCGAAGCCCGCAAGTTCCTTGAGGCGACCCGCTGGCCCGAGGGTCCGGTTTGCCCTCATTGCGGCACGGTCAACGAGGCTTACGAGAACGCCAGCAAGCCGGGTGTGTACCGCTGCGCTTCTGTCGAGTGCCGTAAGGACTTCTCGGTAACGGTCGGCACGCTGTTTGAGCGGTCGCATGTGCCGTTGCACAAGTGGCTGTTGGCGACGCATTTGCTGATGGCTGGCAAGAAGGGCGTCAGCGCGCACCAGCTCCATCGGATGCTTGGCGTGACGTACAAGACGGCATGGTTCATGGCGCATCGCATTCGCGAAGCGCTGCGGCCCAATGCGCCCAGTCCGCTCGGCGGCCAGAACAAGGTTGTCGAAGCAGACGAAACATACGTCGGTGGCAAGGCGAAGAACCGCAAGAACAAGGTTCCGCCAAAGGAAGCGGTGTTCTCTTTGGTCGAGCGCGGCGGCAAGGTTCGTTCTCGCCACGTCGCCGATGTTACCGGCGCGACCTTGCGCGACGCCATGGTCTCTCAGATCGACAAGACGTCCTATCTCATGACGGACGAGTCGCCCACCTATACCGCGATCGGCACGGAGTTCGCGGGCCATGGTACGGTCAACCACTCCGCCGAAGAGTACGTACGCGCCTACTTCTGGCACACCAACACCGCTGAGGGTTTCTTCTCCATCCTCAAGCGCGGCATTACCGGCGTGTACCACCACGTCAGCAAGGAGCACTTGCACCGCTATCTCGCCGAGTTCGATTTTCGGTATAACGAGCGCGAGTCGCTCGGCGTTGACGACGCCAAGCGTGCCGAGAAGGCTTTGAAGGGCATCGAAGGCCGCCGCCTGACCTATGGGGGGTCTCAAGCGCGGCCGTAAGGCTAAGCGACTCATCCGCCACGACAAATGGCGAGAAATGCTCGCGCGAATCGCGTGGGAAGAGTGGTTCAATGCGCGCCGGTGATGCTAGAAACGCCCGGATTCCTTGACGAATCGGACGCCATGGCGCATCTTATCGGCGTGGGGTAGCGCCGGTGAATTCCGGTAAGCGCCCCGCTTAACTGAAGCCCCGCGCGAAGAGCCGGGGCTTCTACTTTGCGCGTATGACGCCAGCCTTCAGCGGATCATTAGCGTATGCCTGCTTTACCATGATCGGCTCAAGAATCCAAAACGAGCGATGAAGGCGGTATTTGATTGTCGCCGCCGTCGGCGACTCGTGGCGCAATAGTGAGAAGGCGCAAAAGTCCGCCGCTTGCACGAAATAGCTGCGGTCGGATCGACGATAGTTGATATCCTCGATCACGGTGTGCACAGGGATGTTCTTCGCCTCCTGGCCGCCGCCCCAATCACCGAATCGACTCGGGATATAGTTGTGCCGTCGCTGCTTGCGAAGAATGCGATCATATGTCTTGCCTTCATCGCAGATAATGAAGGCTTGGCTGCCGGCCTTCGTCATGTTGACGTGAATGCGATTGAGCAGCCGCTCAAACAGCACATCCTCGTCGGCTCTCATGCCGAATGCGTTGAAGAGTTGAACCCCAGGGAGACGCGTGTAGCAACTCAGCGCGAAGTCGAATAGCCGCGCGCGTGTGCCTTTGTAGACGGGAAAGGGGGCGACATTGCCACGGCCGCCGATCCAATCCGTCGCGTGCAATTCAATGGACGTGTATATTCCGTCGCACGCTTTCATCTGCCGGCGCATGTCGACAAGGTGCGTCAACGCCGCTTGCCAGAACTTCGCCGGTATGCACAGAGCCGAAAAGCAAAGATACTTGTCGTCTTTCGAGTCGTCGATATAAACGAGGTGCATGGGATGCCCGCTCCGAAGAAAGAGCCTCCGCTGGCGGTCGGAGTAGACGAGAACAAATTCAAAGAAGCGGTGCGTAAGCTGCTCAACACGCCGCCGCAGCACCGCCTGGCAAAGAAGGGGCGGCCGACTCGCCGCCCCCGGAAGAAGAGCGCGAGCTAGGCTGCCGATTCTGGCTGCTTGCTCTGTTCCCAGATTTTGCGGGCCGCGTCCTCGCTGCCGGTATGCAGCTTGCCGCTCTTCACCTCGTAGATACGCCAGATGTTCACGTCGTATCGTGCGGCGATGCGGTTCTTGTACTCGCCGCGCCAGATCGAAAGCCAAATCTGGACGGCTTCATCAAACGTCAGCCGATGGCTCGGCGGACGCGGGTCTAGGGAATTACTCATCGTGCTTGCTCTCCTTTGAGCAAAGAGCAAGCCGCTTGACGATAGGCGCGAGTTCGCCCACAGTGCGTTTGCGATCAATCGCACTGTCCCGCGCGGCTTGCACCATTGCGGGACGCTCCAAGAAGTTCCGAGCCGGCGCGTGTGGCTACGCTGCCGGCTCATCCTTTCAGAGCGGTCTGCAATCACCGTCTGATGAAGTTGATCGCGCGTCAAGCGCGCAGAATCTAAATTCAATGAAATCAATGGGTTGTATGCGCGATAAATCGCGCATTGTACCGGCGTCTGTTCGAGATATACAACAGAATATATCGTAACTTATTGATATTAAATAGGTTTTAGGCGACTCGGCCAAACTCAAAATCCGCCGATTCGCTGCAATGCACAAATATTGAGGGAAGAATGACAAGAGCCAATGCGGAGCGCCATCGACCGGATGTGAGCGATTGCTTCGTCGCCGGGATGCCGCTCAGGGAAGCGCTAAGCCTGATGAGAGAGATCGATCTTCACCCGGAAACGCCTCCCGAAGCGTGGTGGCATCGCCTTACTTGCTATGGGCAACCATCTCCAATCCCGCAATAACGCGATCGAGCTTCTTGTCGATTTGCCCCATATGGTAGGCGATGTATTCGAGCGCGTTTGCGACGCGGTGCTCTGCCGTCGGTGCCGGCTGGCCCGGCAAGAAATCTGCCTCCATGAATGCCTTGGTTTTGTCCTTGTCCGCCATCTCTTCCCTCCGCAGATTAACGCGGAGATGGGGATACCACAGAATGGGTCTGTGGCGTCAAGTATATAATTGCCTAACTTCGCCATCGTTCGAACGAAGATCACGCCCGAGTTTCAGGCGGTCACTGCGGTGATTCGCACCTTCAGTGCTGCCTACAGGAATTATTTGCCGACGATGGCTGCTTCCGCGCTTGATCGATTCCTCGAGCGTGATTGGTTCTCCACAGAACCGACTCTGATAAATACCAACCTGGTATCGGTGGCGGCATTGGAGACATTCCGTTCGGAATTCGAGTACTTAATACATGACACAGAGCTGGAAGCACGCAACCGGATCGAACTCGCCTTCGAACACCTGCGCCGGCAGATTGCCGTTGATGAAGACATACGGGACAAGTGGCGAAAGAAGTATGGCGTAACCACCACTGGAGAGACCTCATGTGAAAAGCTTGGGGCCGTGCATCTGCTAAATCACGGCATCTTGGCGTTCAAGATCACTGGCCAAGGTTCCGCCACGGATCTCGTTTATAATGAACCGCTGGACCTCGACTCTCCGGCCGTTCGACTCGCCGCTCGTGCACTCGTTCTCACGGAATGGAAGGTCATTCGGAAGGCCGCAGATGCGCATACAAATGCCGATGCAGCCGTTCGCCAGACGCGAACCTATGCAGGCGGTGTCTTGGGCAACACCGAACTGACCCGGACTCGGTACATCGTGCTGGTGTCGGATCAGGAATTCGATCTACCCGGTGATTTCGAGAAAGACGGAATACGATACCGCCACATCGAAATCCCGCTGTGCCCGCTCTCGCCGTCTGTTGCCGCTCGAAAAGGTGCCGCGACGGCGGCCCGCAAGGACAAAAGGTAAGCGGTCGTAGCTGAAACAGCGCGTGGGTCGCTCTCTCGGTGAATCTGCGGGCGGCGGCGCATGCCGCCGCCCGCAAAATCTTATGATGCGGGGAACAGCGCTGCGATGCTGTTCGCCGCATCGGTGATCGCGCAGCTTCCAGTGCTATAGAGGCGGAACGGGAAAGCCATCAGGCTCGGCAGCCAGCCCTCGGCCTTGGTCCGGCCATTGGCACCCGCGAGGCAGTCGCGGATGATCTGCTTCTGCGTCTTGGCGCGCTCCGTCACGTTGGCGTCGGCGACGCTCTTGCCGGCGATTTCGGCGAGCATGGCATTAACCGTGGCGCGCTCTCGCGCCAACGCGAAGAACGTCTCATCCGGCTGCCACTGCGCGCGCGCATCGACCTTGAGATGCACGCCGACCGCCTCGACCAATGCGCTCCCGGCCGCCAGCGTCTCGGCGATGACGAACGCGGCGACCCGCAAGACCTCCTCGTCCGGCATCGCGAGGAGGCGCGCGAAGACCTCGACGGTGCGATAGTCATCGCCGTTCGAGGAGGCGACCGTGTGGCGATCATCGGGCCGGGCTAGCAACGCCAGGATGGTTTGCCGCTCGGCCGCGAACGCCTGCTGCGCGGCGCTCGCCGCGACAGTCGCCGATATCTCCTCGCTACGCGCCTGCTGCGGCTCGGGCTTGACGCTCCAATGGCCGGATGACGCGACTGCATGCGCCACCAGGAGCCGCAACGCCGTGCCCGGATGGGCGAGGAGCGCCATCCGGGCGACGGCGTGACGATGGAGTTCCAGATAGTTCTGCATGGATTTGGTCATGGCGGGCCGTGACGACGTCACCGGCGCGGCAGCACCGTCGTCTCCCTCGGCCGTCTCGCTCTTGCCGCGACGACGTGCGTCCCTGCGCGACAACCAACCCTCGTGGACTTCCACCTCGCCCCGATGCGACACGGCGATGAACACTTTGCCGCCCTTCTTCCGAGGCGTCTTCTCATGCTCCCAAGAATTGAAGTGCTGGCCGGGCGCGAGGATCAGGACCTCGCTCCAGCCCTCGGCAAGCAGCGCATCGCGCCTTGCGGCAATGGCTTCGTTCTGCTTCTGCCAGAAGAGGTCGGCATCGGCGAAATAGTTCTCTTCGCCGAAGAGGTCCGAGACGATCTGGCCGGGATAGTCCGCGATCGGGAAGAGCGCGACCTTGGTTGAGACCGACTGCCCGCCGAAGAGCCATTGCTTCAACTGGTAGCCGCGCGGCGCGCTGTGATGGGGATCGGTGAAGAGCGCGAGCCATTCCTTCTGCTGCGCCTTCGAGGCCAAGGTCAGGTGGCGGATGGTCTCGGCGTCGATCTCCTCCTTGCGATAGGCATCCCTGATCCTGGGCAGGAGGTTGCCGAGGGCGAGCCGCTGGCCGACCATGCGCTCGGTGATGCCGAAGGTGGTGGCGATCTCGGCGACCGAGCGGCCCTCCTTGGTCAACCGGACGAAGGTCTCGTATTGGCTCATCGCGTCGGGATCGAGACGGGCGATATTCTCGATGAGCGAGGCTTCGAGCGCCGCCGCGTCGTCACCGGGCTCCATGACGGCGCAAGGCAAGGGGGCGACCTCGCCCTGCTCCTCGGCGATGGCTTGGGCGGCGGCGTAGCGCCGCCGTCCCGCGACGATCTCGAAGCGGCCGGGGCTGCCGTTCGGGCGCACCAGGAGCGGCACCAGCACGCCGCGCGCGGATCGAGGGCAGGATGTCGGAGACATCGGGCGCCTTCCTGCCGTGGCGCATGTTGAGGGCGGAGACGGAAAGATTGCCGATCTCGATATGGGTCAATTGCATGGTCGATGCTCCTGGCTTCGCGGGTTGCGCCATCCCGGCGCGGGTCATCCGCCCTGCGGCGGAAGATCAGAAGAGGGCGAGCTGGTTGCGGGCGTTCTCGTCGAAGAGGCCGATGTCGAGAGGCTTCTGGGCCTTGCGCGGCGCCAGAGGCGCCGCCAGGCGCAGCGCGAGGCGCTCGCGCAAGGTGACGGGCCGCACGCCGGGAACGAGGAGCTGCTCGCCCTGAGCCGTCGGCTCGCTGGCGAGCGGCGAGGTGTTCCGCGTGCTCATGCCGCCGCCCCGATCTCAGCGTCGGGCAGGAAGGCGAGGAGGAGATCGGCGGCCTTGGAGGCAGCGCTGGCGGCGCGGAAGATGGCGCGGTTGTCCTCGCGCAGCACGTCGAGCCAGGACCCGAGGTAATCGGCATGGCGCACGGTCGGGGTGATGCCGAGCGCGGCGCAGAGAAAGGCGCTCGCCATCTCGGCGACCAACTCCTCGCGGGCGTAGCTCTTGGAGCCAAAGCGCCCGGACTGCTCGCGGTTCAAGCGCGAGACGTGCCCCGTCCAATGGCCGAGTTCGTGAAAGCAGGTGCGGTAATAGTTGATCTGCTCGAAAAAGGCGGGCTGCGGCGGCACCTGGATGTAATCGGCGCTCGGCACATAGAAGGCGCGCTCGCCGCCAATGCGGAAATCCGCCGCCGTCGCCGCGATAAGGGCCTCGGCCCGCGGGATGATCTCGCGCTCGGGCAAGACGGGTGGGCCGGCAAGAGCGCTCTCCGGCAAGCCTTCGCACTGCGCGACGTTGAAGACGGTGAAGCGCTTGAGGAACGGCACCGCCTCGGGCTCGTCGCCATCGCGCTTGGCGCGCTCGATCTCGTCCTTGGGAATGAAGCGATCGGCATAACAGACGGTGGTTCCGCGCTCGCCCTTACGAACGTTGCCGCCCAAATCCAGCGCCTGCCGGAAGGTCAGCCACTGTTGAGAAGGGAAGCCCTTCTCGATGACCGCGCCCCAGAGGATAAGGATATTGACCCCGGAATAGCGCCGGGAGGTGGCGGCGTTCTTCGGCAAGCCCAGGCCGGCCTTGGCGCGGCCCCAGGGTTGGACCCACGGCACGCGGCCCTGCTCCAGCTCCGCGATGATCTTGTCCGTGACCTCCTGATAGAGGCTCGCCTTCTCGGCCGCGCCGGTGGTCCGCTGCCGGTTGTGCTGGCTCATGCGCAAGCCCTCCGCTCCGCTTAAAACCCGCGCGCCTTTCCCCGGAAGCGGGGTGGGCGGCGAGATGCGACCGCAGAGGCCCGCCGCAAAGGCGGGCTGCACCCGAAGGGCCGGAACGAGAGTGGAGGACCCGCAGCGTAGCGGAGGGTTGCGGCACGCCGCGGCGGGCCTAGAAGGGAGCGCCGCCCACCCCGCGCCACCGGGAAAGGCAAGGACGACTCCGCCGCGAAGCGGCGGCCGCCGGAGCCCGCGCGAGCGGGCGATGCGCCAGGGATCGACACCCGGAGGGCCGAGACCCGCAGGGGCTCGATTCATGAGAGCCCGGCGCGCGCCGTCAGGCGCGCGGGCGCCCATCAGTGACCGTTAGCGAATGCTGCTCGAGGCGCCAGGACAAAGGATGGTGACTATCCTTGTCGATATGACGGGCTATTGCGTTACGGCGCGCCGCTGTTGCGTCTGTTGCAGGAGATGGAGATATCCGCCTTTGACCATACTTTCGCCGAGGTGGATGGTCCGGCGGACGCGGCTGCGGAGGTAATCGGACCTGCTTCGCCATTCCGTCCGCGCGACGTCGTCTCCCCACAAGATGGACGCGATCTCACGATGGCTTGCGCCTGCATGCGATGCATCAAGGGCTTGCAGGGCCATTCGCCAACGCTGTGCGCGTTGGACTGGTGGATAAAGGGAAGACGGGCAGTGGCCGAGACGTTGCAATGCCAGCAGGCGATGGAGGGCGGTGAGCTTCGGCTCGATACCATCGCATCCGGCAAGCTCGTAGCTGAGCCGCACCGGTCCATCGAGCAGGCTTCCCCGCCGCACTTCCAGTTGGATGCGATGAAGGCCGTCACCGAGCAGGACATGCTCACACCCATCGGCCATGCGCAGAACGACTGTGGGGCTAGCCAGCCGATGGATATCGAAGGCTTCATCGTCACGGCGGGCCGGGGATGCTGTGACCGGAAGAACCGCCGGGTTCACATCCGGACGCCAGAACACGGTGGCTTCGTTGGCCGGACGATCGGCGGGTTCGAACGAGAGGCAGCCCCATGCCCGCGCCGCGTTCGCGACGTCGCTCGGATCGACGACAAGGACTTTGGAACTGTGGTGTGGCTTGCGCCCGACCTCATCAATCGTCGCGGTAGTGATGTGGCGGTAGTCCGGATTTCGCCGCTGGAACTCCCACGCCCACGCTTCTCGCGTGTAGGTATGGGGCGCAGAAGTATGCCAATCGGGCCTGGCTTGATCTTCCTCCTTATCTGTCGTCATGCGCGCGGCCACCCTTGAGCGGCGCATCGCCCCTTAAAATAGCACTGACTGCACTCATCCTGCCGACGACAGAATCTCATTCTCGCCCGCCCTCAGTCGGAGATAGCGAGCCGGTGTCGGCTCGCTGTGTGGCTGCTTTGTTTACGTTCTATTGCATCTCTTAGTTGCGAATCGTGATGTGACAAAAAAGGGACCGCCGGACCGCAAACTCTCGCTTAGCTTGTGGCGCAGAGCGGCGGCCCAGGAGGCGCTTTCAGGCGGAGTCCGGTTGATTTCGTCGCCTTGCCGATCGCACGAACGGCACTTCTGAAACTTGAGACGGCCCTCAAGGCCCGCGTGTCACTGACGAAGCAGGTGGCGATATCCTGTCTCGGTCATCCACCGCGCCCGGCGCAAGTGGCTTTCGACCACGTGGCGTGCCCGTTCCGGTTCTCGGACCGGGTCGATCTCAAACACGATCCGCGCCATGTCCTCGACGCTCGCATTGTCCGCGCTTGCATCGAGCAAGCGCAGATAGATGGAGAGATGGCCCTCGTCATAGGCGGTGATGCCGTCCGCCCATGGCACATCGTCAGCGATGTCAGGCTCCATTGGTGCTGGGCTCCCTCCCCTAACCCTTCAGCCCGGCTACTACCAGGCCATAAAGAACAAAGCCGCGCGCGAGTCATTCCCATGACCAATTCGACGCGGCTCCGGTCACGATCCTTCTCCGTCCCGCGCAATAGCCCTAATCAAATAGAGGAGGTGCTGACGCAGCTTCTCGCTGCGGATACGATGATAGGCGCGGGCGAGCTCCAGGGTCTCCCGCTTGGTCATGATATCGATCACCGGACCAGTTCCCGATCTGCCCCCGTTCGTTCGTTCCAGGATTGCCAGCTCTTGGGGCATATCGTCGAAGAAGAAGGCAACCGGCACGTCGAGAGCTCGGCCCAGCTGATAGAGCGCGCTCGCACTGATGCGGTTCGCTCCGCGCTCGTATTTTTGGATCTGCTGGAACGTGAGGCCGATCGCTTGCCCCAGCTCGGTTTGGCTCATGCCGCGCAACGTCCGCCGAAGGCGTAGGCGATCTCCGACATGCCGGTCGATCGGGTGCGGTCCATCTCGGCCGACAGAACGCCTTCGCTTCAATGAGGCGGCCTCTCGGTGTCCTCGTCCTCCCAGTCATCGAGGACCGCGCACGCCTCTTCGGTCGTCATGACGTCATAGAACCTGTCTTGCACGACGCCAACGGCGAGGCCGGCGTGCAACGCCGCCTCGCACAGGATCTGCTCGGCTTGGTCCGGCGAGCAGGCAAACAACGCCGTAAGCGTGGGCATTTCGATGCGGATGATTCCGGACGCCGCCGCGTCGACATCGCGTCGAAGAAGCGCGCTCAGCTCGAGGAGCCAAGTAGGAGGATTAGAATGTGCGGACCAAGTCATCGATCGACTTGGACTCGTGCAAGAGCGTCTGCTGCTTGCGGGGCAATAGCCGCCGTGCGTCGAGGTGACGAATAGATGTCCGGTCAGAGATCCTTCCTGACCAGGCGCACCCCTTCCCCTTTGCCCGACGCGTCCGGCGAAATGAATTCGATCCCCGCCTTCTCGAGTGTGGCAACGATGCGGGAGAGCGTCGTCGTCTTCGGATCGACGTCGCCTCGCTCGATATCGGCGACCGTTGTGAGGGAGAGCACCGCACGCCTGGCAAGCTCCGTCCGACTCCAGTTCAGGAGCCCTCGCGCAGCGCGGATCTGCCTTGGAGATACAAGCATCTCCAGGAAAGCACACCGCCGCGGGCGAAAGCGCTACTGCAAACGTACATTTACATGCTTCAGCGTATTTTTGCACGCCATTTCTACTTCGTCACCGCATGCTTTGCTAGAATCGCGCGGCGACACTGTCTCGTATGTGGGCATACAGCGCCGTCCGAGCGGAAAACGAGCCCGCGATCGAGCTCGATTCGAGGGTATCCGCCGAGAGTTCTAGCTCTGATAAGCGCAACGACGCACCGCGGGCCGAGACCCGAAATCGATTTCACAAGGTATCTAAAAATGATACTTTAAAGATGCAATATCGGAGAGACCGTTGTCCAAGGCGAGAGACTACATTGATGGCTTGGCGGCTCGCGGCCAACACCACTTCACGGCCAGGGAAATGGGCCAAGCGCTCGATATCTCAGCCGCGGCCGCGAAACTTGCCCTGTTGCGCCTGGCAAAGCAGGGCGAGGTAGCGAGCCCGGCGCGTGGGTTTTATGTCATCGTCCCGCCCGAATACCGACAACTCGGCTGCCTGCCGGCGGACCAATTCATCCCAGCCCTCATGAAGCACCATGGGCTCGCCTACTATGCGGGTCTCCTTTCGGCCGCGCAGTACCATGGCGCGGCGCACCACCGGCCGCAGGAGTTCCAGGTCGTCGTTCCCAAGAACCGGCGATCCATCATGTGCGGCGCGGTCCGCATCGCGTTCATCGCGCGAAAGCGGATCGCGGATGTCCCGGTGCAAAAGGTCAACACACCGCGCGGGACGGTCCGCGTCTCGAGCGTCGAGGCGACAGCCGTCGATCTCGTCGGATACGAGGGCCGCGCCGGCGGGCTCGACCAAGTTGCCACCGTTCTTGCCGAGTTGGCCGAGCAAATTGATCCTGAGCGACTTGTCGCGGCAGCGAAGACCGCACCTGTGCCCTGGGCACAGCGTCTTGGCTATCTCCTGGAGCATGTGGGCGCCGCCAAGCGCGCCGAACCGCTCAAAGCATATGTCCGCATAGCAGCAAGGGACATGACGCCGCTCTTGCCGAGCGCCTCGCGTGCGAAGGCGAGACAAGAGCGGGCGTGGCGGCTCTATGTCAACGCCGAGGTGGAGGCGGAAACGTGATTCCGCGCGACTACATCACCGAATGGCGCGCCCATGCACCATGGGTGCAGGACTTTCAGGTCGAGCAGGATCTCGTGATCAGCCGCGCCCTCGTCGAAATCTTCTCGCATCCGCTCCTCCGTGCATCGCTGCTGTTTCGCGGCGGCACGGCGCTCTACAAGCTCTACATCACGCCGCCGGCGCGATATTCCGAGGATATCGACCTCGTTCAGATCAATGCCGAGCCGATCGGACCGGTGATGGATGCGTTGCGGGCAACGCTCGACCCGTGGCTCGGCAGGTCGCAATGGAAACAGACCGAGGGGCGCGTCACGCTGAACTATCGCTTCGGTTCGGAGGACACGCCGCCGCTGAGCTTACGCCTGAAAGTCGAGATCAATTCGCGCGAGCACTTCACGTTCTTCGAACGCGTTTCCATTCCCTTCGCCATGTCGTCGCGCTGGTTCACGGGAGCAGCCGACATCGGGAGCTATCAGCTAAATGAGCTGCTGGGCACCAAGCTGCGTGCGCTCTATCAGCGACGCAAAGGCCGCGACCTATTCGATCTGGCGATCGCGTTGAAGAATCCAGCGGTCGACCCAACGCGAGTGGTCGAAGCATTCCTCGGCTACATGGAGAAAGACGAGGGTCGCATCAGCCGCGCCTTGTTCGAGCGGAACCTCGCGGGCAAAGCAGTGAACTCGCAATTCGTCGCCGACATCGGCCCCATACTGGCGTCAGGCTACGAGTGGGATATGGATCGCGCCATGGCTGAGGTTTCCTCACGCCTGATTGCGCTTTTGCCCGGTGATCCGTGGAAGCGGGACCAATAGCACATCGCCACCCAACTCTCATTCAGCCGGGTTGAACGCTGGTTCGACCCGCTGAGACGTCGCCACCGGCAGCGACCGCATTTTCACCAGGGCGTAGATTGCAGGGATGACAATGAGCGTGAGGATGGTCGATGAGACCATGCCGCCGATCATCGGCACGGCGATGTACTGCATGACCTCGGAGCCGGTCCCGTGGCTCCAGAAGATCGGCAGAAGCCCGGCCATGCGCAGGCTTCAGACTGCGATCAGAGCGGTGCTGGAGGCGAGACGGCTGCGGCTGTTCAACACGAAATGCAATTGACGGCATCGTCGGAGCAACGCCGTACCTTTCAAATTGCTGTATATCCGAGGAAGCGCCGCACGAGCCAATGATCGAGTGAGACAACGCCCGGTCCTCGCGTCAGAATGAATATCAGGAGCGACGCCCAAGTGAGATGTTCGATCCAGTCCTCTGGGTAGACGAACGCCTCGATCACAAAGGTCATGCCGAGCATCGGCAGGGTCGCCAGCCGCGTCGCCAATCCGGCCACGAGAAGGATCGGGCAGCTGAGCTCGATGCTGGCGGCGAGTGTCGCGGCGGTCGCCGGCGGAAGCACTGGTACCTGGTACTCGTCGCGGAAGAGCGCGATCGTCGTCTGCCAGCTGGCGATCTTCGTGAGTCCGGAATTCCAGAACACGGCAGCGATGCTGATGCGGAACAGCAGCTGCAGGATCGCGAGCGGGAAACGCTGGAGCCACCCAATGACGCGAAACAGGCGCCCACGTGCGCCGCCGACCCTGGTGCCCGGATTCATCATGATTGGCGAGCTGCCCCCGTTGCGGTGGCGAGGGAGACGGCGACGAGGGCGCCGTCGTGAAAGAGATCGGCGAAGCTTTTCGTCATGTCGAAAGGATGATTGGTGCCGAGTGCGGCGTCGGCGGCCGCATGCAAGGCCAATCCGCGGGACAACGTGTGGCGAAACGTGAAGGTTGCCACATCAAGCGACCGCAGCACGATCTCGCCGGCGCGCCGGCTGACTTCGAGGCAGACAGAGCCGGCGGCAGGGTAGATCGCCGCGTCCTCCTCTTTGCCAGGGCGGTTGGCGTGCCAAATCCGGTCGACCGGCCAGGGCGACGCCAGATACCCGAACGACGGGTGCAGCGAAAATACGAGCCGGGGCGTATCTTCCGGATCGATGCCGGCAAGAGCTGCCGGCTTCAGCGGCTCGATGTCGGCGGCATGAGCAGCGACATTCATCAGCCACTCGAGACGCGCCACGTCCGGCAGATAGACGAGGTGCTGACACGGCGGAAAATCGGCCAGGAAACGGGCAAACTGTGCGCCGTACGCCGACAGGCAGGCTCGCTCCGGCGGTCCTATGCGCAAGAACTCATAGGCGGCATAGGCGAAAAACCGCGCATCGACCAGCCGGCAAACCGCCGGGAAGGTGTCCTTGAGCACATCGGCGAGCGAGGCAAACACGTTGTTGCGATAGACGTCGAGCCGCTTGTCGGCGTCCAGCCCGTCGGGAAGGATCACGTCGCTGATGGCGGTCGCGTCGCCCTCGAGAAGCGCGCGGCGGAAATCCCGCTGCAATTCAAGCAACGGGAGCATCGATCGCTCCCATGGCCTGAGCAATGCGCTCGGCCTTCTGCGCCTCGTCCAGAAGGACCGAAAGTTCGGGGATCTGCTTGTCCCATTCAACGAGACTGGGGACAGCACCGAAGCGCGCGACGGCCCGACGGTAGAGATCCCACACCGCTGGCGCCACGGGCGAGCCGTGGTCATCGATGAGAAGGGGTCGGTCGTGACGCCGATCGACGAAATGCCCGGCGAGGTGAACCTCGGCGACGCTATCGGCCGGGAGCGCATCGAGATACGCGGCGGCGTCGAGGCCGAAATTGGCGCAGGAAACGTGGATGTTGTTGACGTCACAGAGGAGACGGCAGCAGGTCCGCCGCACGAGCTCGGCCAGGAATTCCGGCTCGGAAATCGTCGAATGGCGGAACCGCAAATAGGCGGATGGATTCTCCACAAGGACCGGCCGGCCGAGGACGTACTGCACATGCCGGACGTTGCTGGTGACGACATCGAGCGCCTCCTCGGTGTAAGGCAGCGGCAAGAGATCGTTGAGGTAGCTGCCGTCGACGACGCTCCAGGAGAGATGCTCGGAGATGAGAAACGGCTCCGTGCGCCGAATCAAGCGGCGCAGGCGCTGCAGGTGCTCGGCATCGATCCCCTTAGCGCTGCCAAGCGATAGGCCGACGCCGTGGAAGCTGATTGGATAGTCGCGGCGGATCGCATCGAGCCTCGCGAGCGCGGGCCCGCCACCCATGTAGTTCTCGGGATGGACTTCGAACCATCCGATCGCGGGCCGCGTCGCGAGGATCTCGACCACGTGCGGACCACGCAGGCCGATCCCGACTGCGGTCGGGATCGAGCCTGCCTCGCCTGTTCGCTCGACCATCGGGCTGACCCGTCGCTCAGCCCGCGGGCGCTAAGCCTTGGGGGTGAGGCTCGCTCCCTGGATCTTTGTGCAGGTGCCGACCGGCACATAGATCCACGATTTCGGGTCATTGGCGTGTTTGGCCTCGCCGGCACAGGAATGGCTGTTGGAAGCGCCGCAATCGTTCTTGCCGGCCGCCGCGATGCCGTAGCATTTCTCGGCTTTGAATGTCGGCTCCGGAGCGGGGCCGGCGTTGGCGAGCAGCGGCGCCGCGACCGTCGCGGCGACCGCGGAAGCGATGAGCATGGACGTTTTCATTGAGCTTCTCCTCCCGGCCCGTGGGAACCGTTGACCTCGGCGTCCGGGTATACCGAGACCGTTATGCTGCAGGCGCTCTCGATAAGGCGCGTAGCGCCATCCAGAAGAGCAAAGCCGACGAGGATCATTGTCGCGCCTTCACCGTCCATGACAAGAAGCGGCCCGCGCATCCGCGGGAAGGAAAAGCGCGAACAGCGCGTCGACGGCATCACGCGCGTTTTCCGGCGCGGTGATCATGAGATGAATCGCGTCAGGATCCTCCTGAAGCTCAAAGCGGAGGAAGCTGCAGCATGCTTGCTCCGCGACGACTAACTCCCGTACGTGCGAACTGGCAGCGATATCGTAACTGAGCCGGAGACTGAACTCCTCTCGCCGATGACGTCGAAGAAACCTGCTCGTCAGCTCTTGGATTTTTCCCGCCCGATCCTTGAAGGCGTTGGGAAGCAGCGTGCAGGCGATCGGCTTTGACCCGGTGTCGGCCATGATTTCCCATCCTCACCTCGTCCCGAGATCATTGACCTCGGCGTCCGGCTATATCGAGGCTACCATGCAGTCGGCAATCTCAATCAGGCACGGCGCCCCAGCTCCGTCCCGAAGTTTCTGGCGTTCAACCGCTTCGCCAGCGTGAAAGCTTCGTCGAGTGTACAGAGGAAAGTGCCGGGATGCTTTGCGGTCCAGCGTTCGCCCGACGTGCGCGAGGTGAAGAAGAATATGTAATGGCAGAAGCTCGCCATGATATTGGCGGCGGACGTGCCGAAGGCTTCCGCATCGGGCCGAATGAAGGAGATGACGGCGTCGCCGGGTTCGACGGACTCGATCCCGCTCGGCGTCACGGTCAATCGCACGAGCTCGCGGGTTTCCGGATCAGGCGAGGTGACGCGCGCAGGTCGGCCGAGAACTTCCGGAATGAAGAGGCTGTCCCAGGCGCACCAGGTCCAGAGCGCACGGCCATTCACCTCGAAACGATGATGCATCGGTGCCGTCGCAAGCCCGCCGAAGCCGAGGACGCGGCCTTGCGGGTCGGGATAGGTAAAGCACTTAATCGCATCGCGTTCGAGCAGCGCGCGCGCCGCAGCGGGCGTGGTGTCGAGCGCGCGAGCGAACTGCTCGGCGTCGACGGCACGCCCTTTGGCGAGCTCCCGATAGAGAGCCACCGCCGCGCCCTGCTCCTCCGGAGAGAAGGATTTGAGATGCGGCGCCAAGGTTTCCCAATACTCATCGACTGTCGGTCGGTCGCTCATTGCCTCAATCTCCTATCTCTCATCCGGCGCAGCACGAGAGCTTCGCGACATCCTTGCTGAAGGCGAGCGCCGCGAGCTTCAGGCCCTCGACCGTCGTGAGGTAGGGGAAGATCGCGTCGGCGAGCGCATCGACGGTGAGCCCGCTCCTGATCGCCAGCGCTGCCGTCTGGATGCTGTCGGCGCCTTCGGGCGCAAGGATGTGTGCGCCGAGGAGCTTGCCGCTCGCCGCCTCGGCAACGAGCTTGATGAGCCCGCGGGTGTCGCGGGCCGCCAGCGCACGCGGTACGTAGCTCAGATCGATCGTCGACGTCTTGACGCGAAGCCCGCGATCGAGCGCCGCGGTCTCGGTGAGGCCAACGCTCGCGACTTGCGGGTCGGTGAAAACGATCGCCGGCATCGCGCTCGCGTCATAGCGCTTGCTGTCGCCGTTGAGCGCGTTCTGCGCGGCGAGCTTTGCGCCATAGGCCGCCATGTAGACGAACTGGTCGCGTCCCGTCACATCGCCCGCGGCATAGGTGCGGAGCCGTGTGGTACGCATCCGGTCGTCGACCTTGATACCGCCATTGGCCATGAGTGCGACACCGGCTTCCGCCAGGCCAAAGCCGTCGGTATTGGGTTGGCGTCCCGTGGTGATGAGCACTCGCTCCGCAGTGATCGCCTCAGTGCGGCCATCGGCCGTGACCGCGAGCGCGATGCCGTCGGGCGTTTGGCGAATCTCGCGATAAGAGAGCCCGTCGCGAACGGCGATGCCCTCGTCGCCGAAATACTGGGTCAAGGCATGGCTGATCTCAGGCTCCGCCTCTGGCAGCAGGCGGCGGCGCGTCGCAATCGTCACCTTGACGCCGGCGCGCGCGAACATCTGGCCGAGCTCGCAGCCGATATAGCCGCCGCCGATCACGAGCAGCGACTTCGGCAGCTGCTCGAGCTCGAGCGCCGTCGTACTGGTGAGATATGGCACCGTCTCGATCCCGGCGATCGACGGGAGAGCCGCCCGGGCGCCGGTCGCGATGATGACCTTGCCGGCCTTGACGAGATCGCCATTGACGATTACGCCCTGCTCGCTGAGACGCGCCGCACCCTCGCGGTAGGCGATCGTGTTATAGCTCGGCAGGAGATCGACGTATTTCGCCTGCCGGAGCGACGACACGAGCTCGTCCTTCTGATGGATGAGGGCGCGCCAGTCGGTGATCCTGCCTTCCGACCGGATGCCGGCGAAGCGCGCGGCGGCGTCTGCCTGATGCAGCGTCTCGGTCGCACGGATCATCGTCTTCGACGGCAAGCAGCCGACATTGATGCAGGTCCCGCCGATGGTGCCGTGACCGATCAGCGCAACGTTCGCGCCCAGCTCCGCCGCGGTGATCGCTGCCGAGAAGCCGGCGGAGCCGGCGCCGATGACCGCGAGGTCATAGCTCCCGTTCATCGTCTTCGCGCTCGGGGCGCAGCAATCATGCGTGGTCATCGGAAAACTCCGGGTCATCGAGCAGCATTGGCCCACAAGTGCAGGACGCTGCCGAAAGCGGTGTTCTTCCGCCGTCGTTCGGCCGATCGGCCGGGCGCAGCAGCGTCGAGTAGCGCCCGACTCTTTCCGGCCCGCGGGCCTCTAATTCCTGAGATGCGACGGAAAACCTGCGTTCGTCACGGCAGCGACCAGGGTCTCAACCTTCGTCGTCACGTCGTTAAAGGTGACGGTCGCCACCGCGCCCGAATTGTCCTTCGCCTGGACGACTTGCACCGCCTTCACGCCGTCGACCCGCGAGAGCGTCTTTTTCACGATTGGACCGCAGAGCTCGCAGGTCGCGTTCTCAACATCGAGAACGACGGTTTTCTCGGCCGCCCGCGCCGCTAAAGGCGACAGCGTGGTGACCAGGGCGATTGCGGCGGCGGCGACACCAATGCGAAGCATGATCCTTCTCCTTTGTGACGGATGATGGGATTACAGGAAGTATGGAGCGATCTTGGGGAAGCCGAGGGCGATGACGACCAGCACCGTCGCTGTCCAAAGACCGATTTTGGCAATGCGGCCGGAACTCGGCTTGGCGCAATAGGACCCGTCGGCGCAGGCGACCTTGGGCTTGCGATAGACGAGATAGAAGCCATAACCGAGGAAGCCGACGGTGACGGCGGCGAAGATCGGCTGATAGGGCTCGAGCGCGGTCAGATTGCTGATCCAGGCGCCGCTGATGCCGAGCATGAAGAGCGCGAAGGGCACGACGCAGCACGAGGCCGCAGCCAAGGCGGCCACGATTCCACCCACCGATATCAGCCCCGCCTTGCGGCTGGACGGGTCTGTTTGGCCGGCGTCCCGTGTGACTGGCCCGGCGAATGTCTGCGGCATGGACTCGTTCATCGTTCTAGCCTCTTTCCCGATGACTGGAGAGAAGATGGGTTCTGTAGCAAGTACAGGTTCAAGCGAAAAATTCGCGCTGAGGAACACGGTTCCGTGAGGCTTGTTTGGTCGCGGTTATTCTCAATTTGCGCCGGGAAAAATGTGTCCCGCCGGTCACACGCTTAGATCGAGATCGGGATAGCGCAAGGCGTTTCGCTGGCGCGCGAAGACCTGCGCCTCCGCAAGGGTAACGTATCCCACGTCTCGGCGGCCCTTCGACCACGCTTTGAATGATTGCTCGTCCCTGAAGAGGCTGACGTGATCGCAGAACGCCTTTCGAAGATTGTCGCAGCACGCCTTGGTGTCGGGCGTGACGATCGATACGACGCAAGCGGCTAGCTTCGCCCCGCGCACTTCGCCGGGCGCCAGTTCGACGGTCAATTCTGCATTCGAGCCGGGACAGCGCGTGATCAGAACCGCCGGGTTGCGGAGGATCTCCGGAAGGAAGAGGGCATCGAAGGCGCACCAGGTGTAGAGAGTGAATCAGCCTATGACGAATTGATGATGCGTCGGTGCGAGGCTCAGGCCGCCATACGCCGTGACCGCGCCGCGATCGTCGAACGCCACCGCTGAAGGGAGGAATTCGCGCAGAAAAGGCTCGACGCGGTCCCGCGAGAGGTCGCAGGCATCGGCAAGGTCGTTGCGCGCCACCGGCGCCCCGCGGCCGAGCAATCGGTAGAGCGCTATGCTCAGCCTCTGCATTTCGGGCGTGTTTGTCGCCGGGACGCGTCGTTTCAGATAATCACCAAATGCCTCACGGGCGTCGAGCGTGTGTGCGTCCTGTTCCAACGAGATCTCCATATCTGGGTACAGCTTCAATCGATAAAACTGAGACGCCGACTACGGTCCGGTGAGCCTATGCGACCGAAATCAGAGCTTCGTTTGGCGCTGGAGTCGCGTCTTCCTCGCGTGAAGGATAGCGTAGGCAAGAGGGCCAATAGCGATGGTGACGCCCAAGACCGCCGCCGCGTTCAGCCCACTCAGCCACGCGACGAAGCCGCCGAGAAGCGAGACAACGCCCGCCGGCCCGAGACAGCACAGCAATACCAGCGGCGCAACCAACGCAGCGGTCAAGAATCCGGCGGCCGGCCTCTCGCTCACCATGTCCTCGCAAAAAATGGCTCGACGTCAGGCTACGACCTGTACCCGCAACAGATGCAAGGCTCATTTTCAACATTGGTGGCAAGCGTCGCTTTGCTTGTCAGCGGCTCACGCCACCATTACATCCTCTACCTGTAGAGATTACAGAGTTGAGGCAGGCAGATGCCGACCAAGAGAACGACAGAAGGCGAGTTGTTGAGCCGCGGTGCCCTCGCGACCCTGTCTGGCTGCAACATCGAGACGATCCGCTATTACGAGCAGATCGGCATTCTGCCGGCGCCGCCGCGTAGCCAGGGCGGTCACCGCCTCTACGGGCAAGACCTTATCAAGCGCTTGTCTTTCATCCGTCGCAGCCGAGAGCTTGGGTTTACCCTCGAGGAAATCCGCCAATTGCTCCGCCTAGTCGACGGCAGCAATTACACCTGCGCGCAGGTCGAAACGCTGGCGCACGAGCATGTGCAGGACATCCGTCGAAAGATCGCCGATCTCAAAAAGCTCAAATCCGTGCTGGAGTCCATGGCATCAAGATGCACTGGTGATGACGTACCCGAATGCCCCATCATTGACGCGCTTTTCGATTCCGCGCGCCGCCTCGCCCCGTGAGGGCCACTCGTCGCTCGGCTCAATCCGCGCGGGGTCGGTGACTGCACCGGCGTTAGAGGAAGCAGCCCACCGATCAAAGCACGTAGCCGAGATCGTAGAGAACCCGTCGCTATTGGAGCAACGTGGTATCTGTAGTAACCCCGCTCCCCGGCAAAATCGACAGCGGCGAGAGAATTGGCGAGCGTGTTCACTCCGCCGCTTCGAACGCAGGCTCGATCCGGCGTTGCGGTGCGGCTGGAAGCGATCTCATCTTCACTAGGGCGTAGATTGCCGGGATGACGATGAGCGTGAGGATGGTCGATGAGACCATGCCGCCGATCATCGGCACGGCGATGCGCTGCATAACCTCCGAGCCGGTGCCGTGGCTCCAGAGGATCGGAAGCAGCCCCGCCATGATGGCTGTCACCGTCATCATCTTCGGGCGTACCCGCTCGACGGCTCCCTCCATGATTGCGGCGTAGATGTCGCCTCGCGTGAGTTGCTGATCGTGCGCTCTGCGCCGATCGACCACCTCTCGGTAGGAATTGTCAAGATAGATGAGCATCACGACACCGGTCTCCGCGGCAACCCCGGCGAGCGCGATGAAGCCGACGGCTACGGCAACGCTCATGTTGAAGCCCATGTGCCAGAGGAGCCAGATGCCGCCGACCAGGGAGAAGGGCACGGACAGCATGACGATCAGCGTCTCGGTGAGCCGTCCGAAGTTGAGGTAGAGCAGGACGAAGATGATGAGCAGCGTCACCGGGACAACGATCCGGAGCTTCGCTTTTGCCCGCTCGAGATATTCGAACTGGCCGCTCCAGACGGCATAGACACCGGGCGAGAATTTTACCTGGCTCATGACCGCTTGCTGTGCGCGGGCGACGTAGCCGCCGATGTCGCTGTCGCGGGTGTCGACATAAATGTAGGCCGCAAGCTGGGCGTTCTCCGTGCGGATGGTGGAAGGACCTTGGGTCAGCCGGATTGCCGCCACCTGGCCCAGCGGGATCATGGCGCCGCTCGGCGTGGGCACCAGTACCTCGCGCGCGATGCTGCCGGGATTGGCGCGCAGATCGCGGGGGTAGCGGACGTTGACCGAGAAACGCTCGCGGCCTTCGACGGTCGTCGTCACCGTCTCGCCGCCGAGAGCTGTCAGGATCGTCTCTTGGAGATCCTCGACAGCTAGTCCATAGCGAGCAAGCGCCGGCCGGTCCGGCTGGATCTCGAGGTAATACCCGCCTTGGACGCGCTCGGCGAAGGCGCTCGTCGTGTCCGGCAATTTGTGCAGCACCGCCTCGACCTGCTTCGCCCCCTCCTCGATGGCGGCAAGGTCCGGGCCGAATACCTTGACGCCGATGGGCGTGCGAATGCCGGTCGAGAGCATGTCGATGCGTGCCTTGATCGGCATCGTCCAGGCATTGGCGACGCCCGGGAATTGCAGCGCCTTGTCCAGCTCGGCGGTGAGGCTGTCGATGGTTATGCCCGGCCGCCATTCGCTTTCGGGCTTGAGATTGATGACGGTCTCAATCATCTCGGTCGGGGCCGGATCGGTCGCGGTGTTGGCGCGGCCGGCCTTGCCATAGACCGACGCCACCTCCGGGAAGTTCTTGATAATCTTGTTCTGTGTCTGGAGCAGCTCCGCCGCCTTGGTGACGGAGAGACCGGGCAAGGTAACGGGCATGTAGAAGAGCGTCCCCTCGTTCAAGGTCGGCATGAACTCGGTGCCGAGCTGCATGGCCGGATAGGCGGTGGCGCCGAGCGCCGCCAGCGCCAGCGCGATGGTAACGAGGCGCCAGCGCAGCACGAGACGGATTACGGGGCGGTAGATCCAGATGAGGAAGCGGTTGATAGGATTCTTGCGCTCGGGAAGGATGCGGCCGCGGATGAAGAGCACCATCAGAACCGGCACGAGCGTCACCGATAGGAGCGCGCCGCCGGCCATCGCGAAGGTCTTGGTGTAGGCGAGCGGCTTGAAGAGCCGCCCCTCTTGTGCCTCCAAGGTGAAGACCGGCAGGAACGAGACGGTGATCACCAGCAGGCTGAAGAAGAGCGAAGGTCCGACCTCCTTGGCCGCGGCAATGAGAATCTCGGAGCGCTTCGCGCCCTCGGACGCGCGCTCGAGATGCTTGTGCGCGTTCTCGATCATGACGATTGCCGCGTCGACCATGGCGCCGATGGCGATGGCGATGCCGCCGAGGCTCATGATGTTCGAGCTGATTCCCAGGAGATGCATGACGAGCGCCGCGAAGAGGACTCCGATCGGCAGCGTCGCGATCGCCACCAAGGCGCTGCGCGCGTGCAGAAGGAAGATGACGCAGACGAACGCGACGATGACGCTCTCCTCGAGGAGCGTATGCTTCAAGGTGTCGATCGCTCGTAGGATGAGGTCCGAGCGGTCATAGACCGGCTGGACGGAGACGCCCTCGGGCAGGCTCGATGCGATCTCGCGCAGCTTGTCCTTGACGCTGCGGATGACGTCGAGCGCGTTCTGTCCGTCGCGCTGCAGCGCGATGCCGCCGGCGACCTCGCCCTCGCCGTTGAGCTCGGTGATGCCGCGCCGCTCGTTCGGGCCGAGCTCGAGGCGCGCCACGTCGCTCAGGAGCACCGGCGTGCCGTTGTCGCTCTTGAGCACGATCTGCGCGAGGTCGGGAATACCTCTCAGATAGCCGCGCCCTCGCACCACGTATTCGGTCTCGGTCATCTCGACCACGCGGCCGCCAACATCCATGTTGCTGGCGCGGATCATCTGCGTGACCTTGGACAGCGGAATGCCGTAGGCTTGCAGCTTTCGTGGATCGACCACGACCTGGTACTGCTTCTCGAAACCGCCGACGCTCGCCGCCTCGGCGACGCCGTCGGCCTTGGCGAGTTGGTAGCGGATCGACCAGTCCTGGAGCGCGCGCAGCTCGGCGAGCGTGCGCTTCGCTCCCTGCACGACATACTGATAGACCCAGCCGACGCCGGTGGCGTCAGGGCCGAGCGAGGGCGTGATCCCCGGCGGCAGGCGCTTTTGCGCGAAGTTCAGGTATTCGAGGACGCGCGAGCGCGCCCAATAGAGATCGGTGCCGTCGTCGAAGACGACGTAGACGAAGGAGACGCCGAAATTCGAGAACCCGCGCACCACCTTGGACCGTGGCACGCTCAAGAGCGCGGTCGTCAGCGGGTAGGTCACCTGGTCCTCGACCACCTGGGGCGCCTGGCCGGGATATTCGGTGTAGACGATGACTTGCGTGTCGGAGAGATCCGGGATCGCGTCGAGCGGCGTATGCAGCACGGAATAAACGCCGGCCCCGACGAGGAACACGGTCGCAAGCAACACGAGCATGACGTTGCGCGCCGAGAGCGTGATGAGGCGGCCGATCATTGGGCATTCTCCGTCGGCTGGGGCGACGTGAACGCCTTGAGTGCCGCCCTTATGTTGCTTTCGGCATCGATCAGGAAGTTCGCGCCAACGACGACCTTCTCGCCGGCGGAAACACCCCGCATGATCTCGTAGAAGCCGTCGGCCTTCGCCCCAACCTTCACCTCACGCGGCTCGAACCGCCCTTCGCCGCGGTCGATGAGCACGGCTTGGCGGGTGCCGCTGTCGAGGAGAGCGCTGTCCGGCACGGCGACGACCGAACCGGCGGTGATCGGCGCGGCCAACTCGACATTGGCGAACATATCGGTCTTGAGCCGGCCGTCCGGATTGGCCACGACGATGCGGATCTTCGCGGTGCGCGTATCCTTCGCCACAGTCGGATAGATGAACGCGACCTTGCCGGCGAATTCGGCGCCCGGATAAGCCGCGACCTTGAGCGATGCCATTTCGCCTTCGTGAACGGCGGCGAGGTCCTGCTCGAAGACGTCGGCCAGAAGCCACACGGTCGAGAGATCGGCGATCTTGTAAAGGGGCTCGCCGGGCATGAAGCGCTGACCTTCGACGGCCATCTTCTCCATCACCACGCCATCGGCCGGCGCCCGCAAGGTGAGCGTGCGGCTCGCGGTCACGGTGCGCTGCAGGTGCTTGATCTGGTCTTCGGGGATATCCCAGGTGCGCAGGCGTTGCAGCGCTGCGTTGGCGAGCTGCGAGGCCGAGGCTTTGACGTCGAGACTGGCACCGGCGACCATGTGCTGCGAGCGCAAGGCGAGGAGGTACTCCTCTTGCACGGCCACGAGCTCCGGCGCATAGACCTCCATCAATGGCTCGCCGCGGCGCACCGCCTGACCGGTGGTGTTGACGTGAAGCTTCTCGATCCAGCCCTCGAATTTGGTGTTGACCGCGTAGAGCCGGCGCTCGTCGGCCTGGATCGTGCCGACGGCACGGATGGTGCGCGTCAGTTGCCGCATCGCCGCGGCCTCGCTGCGAACGCCGAGCCGCTGAACTTTTGCGAGGCTGATCTTTAAGCTCCCGTCGTCGGGCTCGTCTCCGTCGTAGACCGGGATGTAATCCATGCCCATGCTGTCTTTTTTCGGCACGGGTGAGGTGTCGGGGAGCCCCATCGGGTTGCGGTAATAGAGGACCTTTGTCTGTGCTTTTTTGGCGGTCGTGGTTGGAGCTTGAGCCGGCGCGCCCTCGTCCTCTTCACCATCATAGACAGGGATGAAGTCCATCCCCATCGAATCCTTCTTCGGTGTAGGCGAGTAGTCGGGCTTTCCCATGGGGTCCCGGTAGTAGAGGATCTGGCCCGTTTTTTTGCTCGCGCCCGGCGCCGAAGACGCGGACTGAGATGCGCTCGACGGATCATCCTCGTAAATCGGGACGTAGTCGCGCCCGTCGGCGTCCTTCTTCGGAACCGGCGAGAAGTCCGGCTTGCCGGAGGGATCCTGGTAATATGAGGGCTGGCGGCCGGCAGCCTGTGCCTGAGCGATGGCATTCGCTTGGGGCAACAGATCTGCCCGTTCGCGACCGAGCCAATAGCCTGCCGCTGCTGCCAGCCCGACGGTTGCCGCGATGGCGAGGCCGAGAAGCACCTTCGTCATAGATCGTCTCCGATGAGGCGCTCGATCGCGGCGAGTGCCATCTGCTCGTCGGTCTCCGCGCGCAGAAGCTGAAGGCGAATTTCGAGCTGCTGGTGTGCTGCTTCGATGACGCCAGCGAGATCGCCGCGTCCCCGCTGATAGGAAATGAGCGATGCCTCATACGCGGTTCGGCTTTGTGGACCGAGAGCCTTCTCAATGAGATCGGAGGTGCGCTGCGCCTGGCGCAGGGTCGCGAGGGCCGACTGAAGCTCGCTCTGGATCTTGAGCATGGTTCCGTCGAGGCGCGCCTGGGCAGCCCCCCTCTTGGCTGTTGCCGCGCGGGCTTGCGCGTCGCGGATTCCCCATTGCAGCGGAATCTTGATGCCGATCCCGACTGTCGGCTGCACCGATTGGTTGGGAAGCGCATCGCCGCCCACGCTGACCGTCACGTCGGGGTAGTAGCTCTTGTCGACGAGCGTCCGCTCTCGATCGGCGGCCGCAATTTCCGCGCGCGCCGCGGCCAGGGTGGGATTGCGTTCCCGTGCACGAGCGGTGAGATCCTCAATCTTGAGAGTTCCGGCGGCGGGCACCTTGCGCAGCGCGGCCGGCGGGCTGAGAGGCGAGCTCGCCGCGCGGGCAATCAGCGCATTGATCTTCGCCTTCGCGGTCTCTTCATCCCGCTCAAGTGCGCTCAGCTCGGGATCGAGCCGCGTTTGCTCGATATCGACGCGGATGACATCCGATTGGCTCGCTAGACCTTGGCCGTAACGGCCGCGGACTGCGCCGACAAGGGTATGGAGGAGACCATGGATGTCCCTTGTGACCCGAATCGCCTCGTGTGCTGCGTAATACTGCGCAAAGGCAGTTTTCACACGCTCCTCGAGATCGCGCGCGGCACTGCCCTCGCGGCCCTTCGCGGCGTGGGCGTTTTCTTCAGCAATCTCGCCGCGCAGTTGCCGCTTGCCCCAGAGAGGGAACTCCTGGGAGGCGGAGAAGGTCGTCTGACGAAAGCCCTGGTCGCGGCCCAGATTAAACGTCGGATCATCGAGCGCGCCGGCAGGCGCGATCTTCGCCAGCGCCTCCTCGCTATCGAGGGCCGCAGCCGTCAGCTCCGGGTTGAAGCTCCGCACGAGCGCAAGCAGTTCTTCGACACTCGCTCCGGGCGGTGCCGCAGGATCGACCTGGGTTGAAGCGGCATGCGCCGGCCCGAGCACGATCGTTGTGCACAGAAGGAGCAGACAAAAGCGGAGCGCAGCCGCTCCATGCATATGGAGCGCTGGTAGGAAATACTTTCGATCGCCGCGACACGCGGCGCGGGCTTCGGTTGTCATGGCGAGATCGGCCTTCAGTTGAGCGATGGGCGCCTTGCCGGCCACGCCCGAAGAGCGGGCATGACCGGCTTGCACTTGCGGCTATCGCGAGATGCCGCTGACCCTCATCACTTCGCGACCGGAACGATGACGGTGCCGCGCACCGTCTCCGTCTCGCCCTGAACCTTGGCAGCCAGCGTGAGCCCCCATCTGCCGGCCATCGAGGGTTGCGCCTCGATCTGGTAGAGGCCGGGCTCTGAAGACGGTGACGCCTTGGCGGGCGCTCCCATCTCCGTCATGCCGTCGGGTCCCATGTCGAGTTTCGTCTGTATGATGATGGCGCCGGGAACCGGCTTCCCGTCCGGCACGTGCACGAGGCGTACCTTGATCAAGGTCGCCTTGCCGGACTTTACCGGCTGGCCATCGAGCTCGAAGCGGTAGTCTTGTGGCTGGGCGGACGCCGTACGGACGGACAGAGACGTTGCGAGCGCAAGAGCGCCAATGGTCAGGACTCGCACGAACGCCTTGGCGTTGAAATTCAACGTGGTGGACATTTTTCTCTTCCCAATGTTTGTCTGCGCTCAGGCGCGGACGTAACTCACACCTTGGCCGAAAGGCAGACGCACGCTCTCCTTTCGACACCGACGAATAGTTGCTCCGGAGAATCGCTATTCTCCGCGCAGGACAGTCCGCACTATCGTCAGATGACGATGGACCGACTGATCAGGCGTGATCTATGGGAGGGGAGTAATCGGGTGGGACGGAGACGCCAGCGAGGGCGCTGGAAGCTGTCCAGTAACGAATGGGGGCCCACACCATCTGCGTCGAAAGCGGCTCAAACAGTTCGGGCAAAGCTGCCATGACGATGCAGCTCAACCCTGAGCCGCAATCCGGCGTCGGCATGCCGTCTTTCGAAGATTGGTCCGGCCCATCGGAGGTGGACAGCCCGGCCATCATCATGGCGCAAGGCTCTGCTGCGGCGGGCTGGGCAAGAAACGGCACGAGCGCGGCGGCGAAAAACGCCGCCAGCACCAGAATCGTCGTGCATCGTTTCCAAAGTGGTTTCGTCATCCCGATCCCAGGGTAGCGACCGCAGACGGTTCTGGGAACCTCCGCGGCTGCTTATACCGACGGAACTGTACACAGGAACGTCAATTTTCGGTGAAGATGACTTCTGACTGTGACTTCTTATTCCACCCTGCAGACGGGCGCGGGCGGGCATCACTCGGCGAGCGGCGTCGCCCAACCCTCGTACATGAACGACATGGGCCGCGGTCCTTTCATATATCCGGTCTCAAGGGCGTCGATGCGGAAGCCGGCCGAGCGGATGAGCTCGTCGATGTTCCGGTTGAGATGACACCCGCCACCGACTTTCTTCCAGCACGGCGTCAAACGATTTTGCCATTTCCGGACCTGCGGGTCCCGTGAGAGACCGTGCTCGACGAAGACGAGCTTGCCGCCTGGCCTCAGGATGCGCCGCATCTCGCGGAGCGCTCGACCGACATCGGGAATGCTGCAGAGCGTCCAAGTCGTCACCACCGTGTCGATGCTGTCCGCATCTAACGGCATGGCTTCGGCCGAGGCCCTCGTGAGGGTCACCGGCACTCTTGCGGCATCGCGCCTCTTCTGTGCCATCGCCAGCAGTTCGCCCGAAGGATCTATCCCGTAAATGCGGTCGACATCGGCGCCATAGAGCGGAAGGTTGAACCCCGATCCGACCCCGATTTCTAAGACCGCGCCTTGCGCACGCGGAATCACTCGGTTGCGGTATTCGGACAAGCGACGATTCCGCATCGCGCAGTTGACAAGCTGCGGAACCACCCACCGCGCATAAAAACTCACAATGCGCCCCCATTTTTTCGAGGCTTAGCCTCTGTTCGGCTGATCTACCCGCGCGAGGACGTGGTGTCGGTCCCCACAGAGTTTCCGGGTCGTTGGGAGGAGGAGCTGCCGCGCGACATGGCGCAAGCACCGATGGCGCACATCACTGCGCAAGGTGCTACCGAGAGAATCAGCGGCGCGAGGCCAATCGCCGACAGCCAACTCCATTCCGCAGCGAGCGCCGCAATCGTCAATACGAGGGTAGCGATCACCAGCCCTCGCCAACTGCGAAGCCCCCGGTAAAAAGAGTTCCAAATCCGCTGCACACGGGGTGTGAGTGGTGATGATCGTTCGATCTTCTGAAATGCCTGCATTGCCGAGGCTCCTTGCTGCATTCGTGATTTCACGTATGTGAGGTCAACTCATCCGATCCTCGTGAAGATCGGGAATGTCTCGAGAAGCCAATAGGAAAACCCGGTAAGCTCTCCGGTGATCATCGCGATACCCATCACAATAACGGTGGTGCCCGCGGCGACTTGGACAGACCGACCGATCCGGCCAAGGAGACGCAGTCGATTGATGAGCGCCTCCGTAAAAAGAGCCGCCGCGAGAAACGGCAGCGCAAGACCGAGCGAGTAGATCGAGAGGAGCACGATGCCCTGAGATACTGTCGCCGTCGCGGCGGCGGTCGTCAGAATCGTCCCGAGAATGGGACCGATACACGGCGTCCAACCGAAGGCGAAGGCAAGGCCGAGGACATAAGCGGCGAACGGGCGCCCCCGCGCGAGATCGACGTGAAAGCGCACATCGCGCTGCAGCCACGGCAGGTGTAGCAATCCCGTCATGGCGAGGCCGAAGGCGATCACGATCGCGCCTCGCACGAGGTTTGCCTGATAGCGGTACGCCAAAAGCAACTGTCCGATGCTTGTCGCACTGGCTCCGAGTGCGACGAACACGGTCGAAAAGCCTAGAACGAATAACAGGCTGAGACGGAGCGCCGCGACTCTGGCTGCCGCATTCCGTTCCGCGGCCATCAGCGGATCGCCAAGAGACTGCCCCGCAACATACGAGACGTAGCCGGGAACGAGCGGCAAGACGCAGGGCGACAAGAAGGAGATCATCCCCGCGGCAAAGCTGGTCATCAGCGCCAAGAGTGAAAGATCAGGCTTCATACGGTTTGATCGGATGCGTCCTTGCGGACGGCCCGTTGGCCGAGACCTGTGCTCGATGGTCCATTCTCAACCTCCCTGCCTAATGCGATTGGCCGGACCAACCGTTGCTTCCGTCGAGGAAGGCTGCCCGATGTGGCGCCGGATGGTCTCGATGATTTCCGGACTGTCCCATTCCGCCGCTCCCATCTTGCGGGCGACTTCCCGACCGTCGCGGTCGATCAAGAGGGTCGTCGGCACGCCCAAGGTGTGGAGTGTTTGCGTGGCCTTGCTGGATTGGTCGATGTAGATCGCCAGGGCCGTGAGCCCGAGTTCGCGGTAAAACGGCTCGACGACCGCCTTGCCTTGACGATCGATCGACAACGCGAGTACCTCGAACTGCGAACCGCCGAGCTTGCTCTGTAGGCGATCGAGCGCCGGCATTTCCTGACGGCAGGTGACGCACCACGTCGCCCAGATGTTGAGGAGGACGGCCTTGCCGCGGAAATCGGTAAGCCTCACTGGATGGCCGTCTCCATCGGAGAATTGGAGATCCGGCAGCGGTTCAGGCCTATCGGAAAACGTGAACTTGAGGTTCGGACCTTGTGACGTGGCGAGGCCAGGAGCGACGGTCTGAGCCGTCGTTTTATCGCCGGGCGGCGCTGCCATCTCGTAGTGGATGACAGCAATGGCGACTGCGCCAGCGGCGAAAAGCGCAATCGACGTCGAGAGGATCGTCCGGACGGATATCTTCGCAGAATGTGACATGGACTCCTCGCTGGCGACCACTGCATCGCCGTGCTGTGCCTTCACGTGCCTAGACAACCGCATAGAGCCTGTACGGGCTCCTGGTGATCTCGAAGATGTTGAAGGGCGCGATCTTGCGACCGGTCATACCGGGCGATCCCTGCGGCATGCCGGGGAGCGTAATGCCGGTGATCTTCGGCCTTTCGGTCAGGAGGCGATTGACGACCTCGACCGGGACATGTCCGCCGACGACATAACCGTCCACGAGCGAAAGGTGACAAGGTGCCAGCTCGTCAGAGATGCCGTACTTCTCGTCCAGCAGTGTCAGATCGTGCGTCGGCACGACGTTGACCTCGAATCCGTGCTTTCGCAGGTAGTCGGCATAGCCTTCACAGCAGCCGCACTCCGGGTCCTTGTAGAGCGTGAGCTTTCTCCTCTCGTCGGCAGCCCAGGCGCGTGTCGACACAGGTCCAGCTAGTCCTGCGAGGACAAGAGCCAGCAAGGCCCGTCGACTGACGGGAGATGGCGCGACCTCGACGGCACGGCGAAATACGAGTTTCGATTTCTGTTTCATCGCACGATCCTCTCGCTACTTACAATTCGTAGGAACGAAGCATTTCTCGATCTTGCGGGACTCAAGCGACTCGGATGACGCTCATCATGCCGCCCTCCTGATGGTCGAGGATGTGGCAGTGGAACATCCAATCGCCCGGATTATCGGCGACGAAGGCGACCTCGGCGCGTTCGCGTGGCGGAATCAGCACCGTGTCGCACCACTCGCGATACCGCGTCGGTTTCTCGTTCCGCGTGATGACCCGGAACGAATGGCCATGGAGATGGATCGGGTGATACCAGGCGGTCCGATTGTCGATCGCGAGGACGTAGGACTTGCCGCGCGCCAGCGTAAGGATCGGCTTCATATCGGCCATATCATCGTGCATGACGGCGATGCCGTTGATCGCCCACATCGAGCCACCGCGCATCATTCCGCCCATCCCTCCTCTCCCCATCATGCCGCCCATGCTTCCCATCCCCATGCCGCTCATCATCCCGCCGGTGAGCGTTACATCGTGGCGCTGGGCACCCGTGATGTCGGGCTCGGGAATGGGATTAGGCGGAAGTTTTGCGGGGGCTGCTGGAGATTTGGTTCGTAACGGCGGCTCGTCGCCATAGGAGATATCGACCAGCTTGTACGAGAGCTTCTCGTAGAAGGCGTCGATGACAGACATCGTCGTGCCGGGCTTACCTTCCATATCCAAGACGAGATCGGCGCGCATGGCCGGGCCGAGCACGATGCGCTTGCTTTTTAGCACATGGGGGTCGATCGGCTGTCCGTCGAGTGCGATGACGAGCGGCCGGTGTCCTTGGAACTCAAGGCCAAAGATCCGCGCCGGGGCGGCATTGATGAGACGAAGTCGAATGCGCTCGCCGCTGCGCACTGTGAATTGATCCGCTACGCGGCCGTTGATCGTGACCGTGTTGCCAATGCGCCCGGCCATGGCCATTTCCATCGAATTGTCGAAACCGCCGGCGATCGAGGCGTCCTGTTTGAGGCGCCAATCGCCAAGGACCCACACCACGTCGCGATCGACGGGAAGCGGCTCTTGCTCCTCGACAATGAAGGCGCCCATCAGCCCACGCCCGACTTGCTCGGCGCTGTGTAGGTGCGGGTGGTACCAATAGGTCCCGGCGTCCGGAGCGACGAAGTCGTAAACGAAGCTTTCCTTTGGCTTTATCGGCGCTTGCGTCACGTAGGCCGCGCCGTCCATCGCGTTCGGAACGCGTACCCCATGCCAGTGAATTGTGGTGTCCTCGCGAAGCTGGTTCTCCGCCAGCACACGGACACGCTCGCCTTGGCGGAGACGGATTTCGGGACCAGGGACCGCGCCGCTGTAGCACCAGACGTCGGTCTCGGGATAGTCCGCACCGACCAACGCGACACGTTCCAGCCTGGCTGTGAGTCGCTTCTCGATTGCATCTGTCGCGGCCCAAGACGTGCTCCACGCAGGCAACGACATGCCAATGAGGGCGCTGCCGCTCGCACGCAGCAGCGAACGCCGAGATAACCGAATTCCACAACTCAAGAGAGTCCTCCACCACCAAGAGAGCTCGCGAGCTTTGGGGACGAGCCCCGTCGCCATCGCTCAAGCATTTCGGCCATCAGCCGAACATGGCTCGAGCCTGCGTCCTGCCGCGAGGCAGGCGCGCTCGATCAGTTATGGTGGAGAGGTCTGGGAGGCCCGAGATCGGGACGGACAGTCCGGCCCACGTTGTCCAGAACCGCGATCTGCGGGAACGTCGCCTTTCCAAGAGGAGCGACGGTCGGTACCGACGGCACAACGGCCGGGGGCACTCCGCAGAAGATCGCCGCGCAACTCGGCGTCATCGCAGGTGACCCGGGAAGCCCGTGTCGTTCTGGACAACCCGCGCAGCCGTCGGAGTCCGCCGTCGAGGTGCTTGCCGTCGGCGTCTCGTTCGACGTTTGCATGGGCATCGGCATGGCCACGGCCGCGACGATCTGGCCCGCGAACCCGATGCTCAAGGCGATGAGCAGGGTGAGCGCGCGCAAACGTCTGAGAATGCCATGGCTCATGTCAGCTCAGATAACACCCGGGTTCACTCAGTTCAAGCTGAGCCCTACCGCTCTAACGCTCCGGACGGGACCTTCTCCTTTCATGACTCGCGAAGCCCAGCGCCGGATTGCGCTTACGGCGTCAACGTGCCTCGCGTCATAAGTGAGGGCGAAGTGTGCAGCCGGAGCGTTGGTGCTGAGGAAGCAAGCGGCATGCAATCGGACGAGCCGAAACTACGAGCCCTCATGCTTCCTGGCCAGGATCGATTGCATCAAGACGAGATATCTCAAGGGACCGCGGTCGGCGACCTTCGTCTATTTCGGGCAACGCGCACCCGATTTAACCACCGAACCGGCTTCCGCTGGGTGGCTCAAATGATGGAACTGGCCGAGATCTTGGCAATGGGCGTTGTCGCCACCTTGGCGACCGATCTCTGGCAGCGCGTGCTGCAGGCGACGGGATTTCCGCCGGCAAACTGGGGGCTGATCGGTCGGTGGATAGCATGGTGCTTGCGCGGCAAATTTGTTCACAGGTCAATTGCTGCCACACCTAGCGTCCGTGGCGAGCTGGCCATCGGCTGGGCATTCCACTACGCGGTCGGAATCGTCTACGCAGCTCTCTATCTCGCGATCATGCGGATCGGATTCGACTCTCAGCCGACCCTCGTTTCAGCCGTTGTTTTCGCAATCGTGCTGCTCGTCGCGCCATGGTTTGTCACGCAACCCGCTCTCGGTCTCGGGTTCATGGCTTCACGGACGCCAAAACCCTTCGCGGTGCGCGCCATTAACGTATCTGTGCACGCCGTGTTTGGCGCCGGCCTCTATGTCGGAGCGGTCGCTGCGCGTCTTGGCGGCGCGTAAGTCGTTCGCACGGGTTCGACGGCGTCAGACGCCGAACAGGAAGCAGACGCAGTCATCACAGTAGGAGTGAGGCCTATGATGACGAATGAAATGATGAGCGGAGCGCCGATGATGTGGGGCATGGGGCTCGTCGGAGTCTTGATCATCGTCGTGCTGATTCTGGCGGTCGCCGCGCTCATCAAGTATCTCTTTTTCTCCAATCAGAAATCCGGTCGATGAGAAGCCGACTGTGATCGCGGGGACCAAAGGTCCGGAGAGGCGCTCGAAGTGCATTATATCGGCAGAACTTGGCTCCTCATGGGGTGCGCCTTGGCGCTCGCAGTGGCGGCGGGCGTCATCTGGTACGTACCGCGCGGCGCTTCAACCGGGGCCAATCCTGACGATCTAAAACTTGTCTCTCTCGGAGCCGCAGTATACGCGCAGCGCTGCGCCTCATGTCATGGCGTGCATTTGGAAGGGCAGCCAAACTGGCGTGAGCATCTGCCAAACGGTCGGCTTCCAGCACCGCCTCATAGTGCCGAAGGCCACACCTGGCATCACTCCGACCAGCAATTGTTCGAGATGACGAAGAACGGACCGTCAAGCCTCGTGCCGGGCTATGAAAGCGATATGCCCGGCTTCAAGGACGAACTGACAGACCCCGAGATCTGGGCCGTGTTGGCCTATATCAAAAGCACTTGGCCGCCGGACATCAAAGCACGCCAGGAGCGGATCAACCAACAAGCGGCGGCAAACCGGGAGCAACGCCAATAGAGCGCGGCGGCATAGGGCCCGAATCAAATCGAAGCTCGATTTGATGATGCGTGGGGCGCGAGCGCCTCGATGATGCGGCACTCCGCGATCCTGCCTCCATGACACTGTCCGATGACATACCGCAGCTCGTCGGCCAGCGATGTCAGATCGGCGATCTTGCGCTCGACCTCGGCGAGGTGATGTCGGGCGATGCCATCAACCTCGCCCAATCACGGTCCCGCTCATCACTGAGCGCGAGCAGCGCCCGGATATCTCCGATGCTGAAACCAAGATCTCTACTTCGGCGGATGAAGCTCAGCCGGTTCAGGTGTTCGGACCCGTAGGAACGGTAATTTCCGGCGGTTCGAGGCAGCGCGAGCAGGAGGCCGACATGCTCATACCATCTTATGGTCCCGACCTGGATATCGGTCGCTTTCGCCAGATCGCCGATGCTCAGCCCCGGTTTTTTGAGCATGCCCTTGATCCTATAGTGACTATAGGGTGCATCCTACACGGCATCGCCGATCACGTCAGATTCCGCCATGGCCGCGTCCTGTTGTAACGATAATTGCTCGCCATCGCCGCCGCTCAAGCCGGATGCGCGCTATCGACACATCCTATGGATCGCGCTTGGGATCAATGCGGCCATGTTCGTCGTCGAGATCGGGGCGAGCATCGCTGCCGGTAGCGTCAGCCTGCGGGCGGACGCGCTCGATTTCCTCGGTGATGCCGCCAACTACGCGCTGGCGCTCTTGGTCTTCGGTCTTGCCTTGCGCTGGCGCGCTTCGGCGGCATTGCTGAAGGGTGGCGTGATGGGCGCCTTCGGGGTCTGGGTTGCCACGAGCACGATCTATTATGCTGTGGCAGGCACCGTGCCCAGGGCGGACCTCATGGGCGGCATCGGGTTCGTCGCGCTCGCTGCAAATCTCACCGTCGCCGGATTGCTGTACCGCTATCGCCAGAGCGACAGCCAGGCCCTCTCGGTCTGGCTTTGCACCCGCAACGATGTTTTGATCAATCTCGCGGTGATCGCCGCCGGCGCCGGCGTCTGGGCTTCCAATACCCGCTGGCCGGATATCGCGGTCGCTGCCGTCATTGCCTATTTGGGCCTCTCCTCGGCGACGCGGATCATCCGGCGCGCCATGGGCGAAATCCGCTCGGCGAGCGTGATGGCGCCTGCGGAGTAGTCCGACTAAAACTAAGGCCGAAGCTTTCTCCGAGGGCGTTGATCTTGGAAGCCGTGCGATTTAACGCGGCTCAATGCATTTTACCCGGCTCCATTTTGGTCCAATTTTGGTCCAATGAATCGCTGGAATCGGGTAAAAACGGGTCAAAGCGCCTTAAGAGCATTCGTAAGAAGTCTATTTTACTTCAATGGATTGGCGTTTTTCGTGAGATTTTTCTGTGCTTCTATTTCGCCCTCTCACGGCGGTAACACCGGTTCGAATCCGGTAGGGGACGCCAAATCAGTCAAAGGCATACGTCACATTGATAAACCGCCACATGACCTATACAGCATAGATACGCCACTCTACTGCATATTTACTCTAAGTCGGGAATAGGAAAGCTGACAGCAAGCGCCGCGGGCAGGGCAGAGCGGCGCTAGCCCTACGCGGCATTGCGACCGAGCAGATTGCGCACCGGAGACGGATACCCCGTTGCGCCCCTCGCGGATGCGGAAAGCACAGGTCCTCTCGCTTCGATTCTCGGTCTACTTGGCTAAGCGCTGGCTACCACCGAAATGCTGCTCCGGAGCTTCCGCTTGCACGGAAGCGTTTCGCTATCGCGAATCCGAAATGGTGGAGGAGTGTCATGCGGAACGCTATATATCTGCTCGCAATAGCAGCCCTATGCTCCGGCCCGGCCATGGCTCAGCAGGGAACGAGCGACACCGATGCCATGCGAAAGGTGGAGAACCTGCTCGCTCCCTATAGTCAGGTCTTCAAGCAGGGCGACGCCGCTAAGCTCTCGCATTTCTACGCCGAGGATGCTGTCTACGTGGGGACGAGGGGAAAGATGGTCCACGGTCGCCAGCAGATTGAGCAGGCCTATGCCGACTTGTTCAGGCGCATCGGGCCAATACGGTCATTCGTAGACAAGGCGGAAGAAGCGCATGCGATGCCGGATGGCAGCATTTGGGCGATCGGCCATGCAACTGTCACCACGGAGAAAACCACTACCAACGTCCATTGGGCGGTCGTTGATGTGATGGGGCAGGGCGAACTCAAGGTGAGGATGCTGAGCGTAGGCGCCGACTTGTCGGCTAGTCAGGGGCAGACGGCACAAACGCCGAGCACATCCCGCACCACAAGCGGCAGCACCATGCCGAGCACAAGGAGCCCTGCGGAGGCGGGAATGCCGACAGCTGGTGGCGGAGCAGGAGCCGGCACGGGCTCGCGTTAGCAGTGTTCTTTCGTGGTGGCGCAATCCTCAGATCAGCGCCACCACTCTAACCTTCGCTTCCGCTGAGCCTGCGATATAGCGTTGCGTCATGCTCAGCGAGGCAATCCCCGCTACTGCCCTCTTAGCGAGTTATGGTCTTGGCCTTTTCCTACGAAATAGCCGAGGGTCAGACCAAGCAAGCCTGTCAGAATCTGAAGCGAGGGATTATGGGGATCTAGACCTACGATGCAGATGACTGCGATGTAGGCATCCGGCGAAGGCCGCCCCACAATCGAGCATGACGGTGGCATTGCAGAGCCGACAATCGGGTCGTACGGCACTGACGATGTCATTTGGTCGCCGAGCCCGTCCGGTCGTTTTCGGGGGCGAAGCGGAAGTTAGCCCAAGGGCATAGCCGGCTAGCTCGACGCGAATGACCCGAAGCGGACATTGACGGCTCGCTTCGACAGGCCACTCCGGCTCGCGCGCGGCCAAAACAATTCAGCCTTCCGAGCGCAGGGCCGCTTCGACGCGCTGGATCAGCCGCTCGCGCATGTCAGGCTTGGCCCCGCCGAGCAGGAGGAAGACGCGGACGAGCGGCAAATAGGGCTGCATCGCCGCCGTCAGCGCCGCAGGGGCTATGCCGGCCAGCCGCGCATACTCCGCCTGCAGAACCGAATTGACCGTGGCCCGCTCCGGATCGTCGGCGTACTTCGGGTCATGCTCGGCAATCAGGACATGGCATTGTGCAATCTCGTAGGCGGCAGGCGCACGAGTCGCGCCGAGCCAGTCGATCAGCCTCGGACCCTGCGCCGTCATGATCACGTTGTCGGGGCGAAGATCGGAATGGCACAGCACGTCATCGGGCGCGAGGTGCTCGATCAGCGCGAGGACGCCGGTGGTGATGCGCTCCGGAAGCACGCTGCCGCCGAACCGCAATCTGGCGTCCATCGCCTCGCGCAGCGAGAGTACGTCCCTCGGCGGCCGCGTCTTGTGAACGGCAAGGCAGAGCGTCGCAAGGATTGCGCCCGATTGTTCACACGTGATGGCGCCGGTGCGCGTAGCCTGCGCCAGGGTCGGCCCATCGAACCGCGGCAGCACGATGCCAAAGCGGCCGTCCATGGTGACTTCGCCGAGCACCTCCGGCGCTGGGCCGCCGGCGGCGAAGACCGCGCGGGTCATTCGCGTCTCGTGCTGGACGACCCACTGCGGGATACCTGGCTTGGATAACTTGACGACCTGACCGGGCGCCCAGGCATAGACATCAGCGAAGACGCCTTCGCCGATCTTCTCTCCCAGCGATCTCTGCATGCCCGTTCTCCGCTGTGCTGTGGATACACCGGCGGCGAGCAAAAAGGAACCCCTCTCGGCGCGGGGCCGCCGACACTATGATTGCCTTCCAACCTGCAGAGACCTTCGTCCACTCCGCTAAACGGTGCCCAAGTCCGGTTGTGGCACATCGCGTCAGGCCTCCGCCATGCAGCAGTCTGTCGCGATCGGAGCGAGGCGATTGCGAACACGATGGTGAGAACCGTCACTACGATAAATCAGGAAAGAGGGGCATAGTGACGCGCGACGAGTCCGGACTGGACGATTGCCGCTCGCGGATGTTTCCCTGAAGCGCGAATGTCTATTGCTGCGGAGACCGGGCGTGCGAGTTCCATCCGTCTTTCTGATCGTTGTCTTTGGGCTTTCTGGGTGCATTTCCTACACGGCGGGACCCACGGTGGTCCTTCCGCCGGGCGCCACCGTCGTCTGCGCCAACGGCCAGCCGGCGGTTCTCGCGAATGGCGCCTACCACTGCTATTGAGGCCGTAACCCTCCACTGCTCCCGTCACTGTTAGAAGTGAGGGAATCGACGCTCTCTCAAGAGAGCGAACTGACACCGCGCCGACCCTTTTTTATGTACTGACATAGTCGCCGGACATGGCTCCGCTTGCCACCCAACGCTACTTTAGCAATCGTTGAGTTCATCGCCCTGCGACGATCAGCGCGTCGCCGTCGTAAAGACCGTCCCGAACCTATAGATTAGATATACCGCTCCGTTGCCGGATGACGGCTTGGATGGCTTTTTCGTGCTGGACTTGGTCTATGCGTTGGCTACATGCGAACCACCGAACCCGCGTCGTCAAGGTGCCACATGGCCCGACCTTCGCTCCCCGCTGCTCGTTCTCGCACTATGCGCGACCCCGCTCCTCTTGGCCGGCTGCTCCACTGGGCCAGGTTATGACCCGAACGGACCGCGGAATTTTGAAGGGCTGCTCGTCGATCCGCGCACCGGCATCACCTTGCCGGGCCAGGGATGATTATTGCCTGTTCAATGAGCGGTGCTGAGCGATGAAACTCCGCGATGTCGAGCTGAACCGGGTGATGGGGCGAGCGAAGGCGTGGCTGGGCGCCCAATGGGACGTTGGCGCGGCGGCACGATTGGGCGTGACCGTTGGCATCGCTTATGCCCTCTTCTATGCCGTGACCGTGCCCGGCTTCGGCCTGGAAGCGCTCATCGGCAAGTCGGGGCACTTATTCGGGAGCTTGGTGATAGGCGGCGTCGTCTTCGCCCTCGTCGCTTCGATCCGGAATCTCTTCCTCAGGTAACGCCATGTCGGCGCGCCACCGCCATGTTTCACGCCACGCGATGCGCGTGCCGCGCGAAGCCGGGCGGCGCGGGTGTACGTTCTACAAATCGCATGACCACCCCGTCCCCAGCATTGTTGCGCTTTCTCCTTCTCTACGGCGCGATCTACGCAGCGTTTGGCGTGCAATCACCCTTTCTGCCGCCGCTTCTCGCGCATCTGGGGCTGGGGCCTGAACTCATCGGGTTGGCGCTGGGCGTCAGCACCGCCGCGCGGATCATTGCCGGGCAGGTGGCGGGGCGCATTGCCGATGCGCGGGGCAGACCGAAATCGGTGCTGGGCCTCTGTCTGGTTTTGTCGGCGCTCGCCAGCCTCGGCTATCTCTGGGCAGGCGGGATATGGGCCGTCATTCTGGTCTCGGTCCTGCAATCGACGGCGCTGGCGCCCATCGCGCCCATCGCGGACGCGCTGGCCCTGCCCAGCGCCGCAGCGGCGCGATCGGATGGGTCCGCGCCTGGCTTTCCCTATGGCTGGGTTCGTGGAGCGGGCTCGGCGGCCTTCATCATCGGCGCCATCGGCGGCGGTGCCGCCGTGTCGCGGCACGGCATTTCCGTCGTGGTCTGGCTCAATGCGGTTCTGCTGCTCGCCGCCACCGCCACGCTTGCGGGATTGCCGGTGTTGCGGCGTGTCCCGGTCGCGCAGGCCGCCCAACACGGTGCGGTCAGAACCTTGTTGCGCATGCCGCTGTTCCGCCGCGTCACCCTGGTGGCGGCGCTTGTCCTTGGCAGCCATGCGCTCCATGACAGCTTTGCGATGATCCGCTGGGCCCAGGCCGGCATCGGCGCCGAAGCCGCGGGGCTTCTATGGGCCGAATCGGTGGCGGCGGAAGTGGTGGTGTTTCTCGTCATCGGCCCGCCCTTGTTGAACGCGCTCGGACCGCGCGGCACGGCCTTGCTCGCGGCTGCGGCGGGGGCCGTGCGGTGGGCGGTCTCGGCACAGACCGCCTGGCTCCCCGCGGTCGCGATGATACAGCCGCTCCACGGCATCACCTTCGCGCTCCTGCATCTCGCCTGCATGCGGCTCCTGGCCGAGATCGTGCCAAGCGGCATGGCGGCGACGGCATTGACCCTCTACGGCACCGTTGCCGTCGGCGCCACGGCGGCACTGCTCACGGTCGCGTCGGGCGCCATCTACGCGCATTTCGGCGCCCTCGGCTTCTGGTCCATGACGGCGCTTTGCCTCGCGGCGATGCCGGTCGCCTGGGGCTTGCGCGCGAGCAACCACTGAGCGTTACTCGCTCCTCCGCGCCGTGCCGAACCCATGGCGCCACCGCTCCAGGCTCACGACCTTCTTCCGGCATTCGAGGTGCCTTGCGACGAGCAGGAGCTTCAACTCGGTATGCAACCGCTTCAGCACGATTAGGGTGCAGAGATCGGTGGGGTTCAATTGACGGGACCTCGCTTCCGCCAGATTGATGGTGCGGTCGAGGCGCCTGAGCGCGGCCTCGACGCGCGGCCTCGTCAAGGGCGGCGCATGGGTTTTCCCCTTCTTCACGGCGGCTGCTGCATCCACGGCGCGTCACCTCGATGCCCTCGAAGAAGTCAACGGTCTCTTCAGCAACAAGGTCCCAGGGTCGAAGGATCTAATCCTGGTGGCCGCCCGCGCCTTTTCTTGCGATTTACGACAATTCGGCGACTTCGTGATAAGATGCTTCGCTGTTGCGCGCGGATTGTCGGGTCATGGCAGGTCGAGGCCGGTATCTTGGATGGCGACGGTAAAATCGGGGCCGGCCATAGCACCTTCTTGAGTTGAGGCCGTGCGGGAGAAGGAGCTTCGCTTCGCGCTCGTGTGCTTCGGCGGCATATCGCTCGCCGTCTACATACACGGCGTCAGCAAGGAGATCCTGAAGCTGGTGCGCGCATCGAGCGCGCTCCACGCCATGCGCGACCGGCCGGCGCGTCTCAAGGCAAGCTTCGCCGAGCGACCGGAGGCCGCCGGCCGTCCCTTCGACACCGAGGCGATCTATTTCGAGCTCTTGCGGGAGATCGGGCGCAAGGTCGATCTCCGCGTCATCGTCGATATCATCGCCGGCGCCTCGGCCGGCGGCATCAACGGCACCATGCTCGCCCGCGCGCTCGCGCACGACTTGCCGATGGATGCGCTGCGCGACCTTTGGCTCGAAGAGGCCGACGTCACCAACCTGCTGGCGTTGGAAGCGCGCGCCGGGCGGTGGAGCAAACCCTATATGCTGCCCCTCATCTGGGGCGCCCGCACCGCCTCCTGGCTCAGCGACATCCGCGATCCCGAAGTGCGGCGGAAACTCTCGCTCTTCGTGCGCTCGCGCTGGTTCAAGCCGCCCTTCGACGGCGCCCGCATGGCTGAGCTCATGTATGATGCCGTCGCGGCCTTGGGCGAACCGCAGAGCCCGTCGAGCTCGCTTCTTCCCGCGGGCCAGCGGCTCGACCTCTTCGTCACCGTCACCGACCATTACGGCTATCGACAGCTTCTTGAGACGCATGATCCCCCGGCGATCGAGGAGCGCGAGCATCGGCACATCCTGCAATTCAGCTATCGCCGCTGGCCCAATGGCGAGATCGAGACGGATCTCGACGCGGCGAATGCGCCGGCCCTCGCCTTCGCCGCGCGCGCGACTTCGTCATTTCCAGGTGCTTTCCCGCCGACCCAGATCACCGAGATCGAAAGGCTGCTCGAGCGCCGCAGGGCCGCCTGGCCGGGCCAGCGCTTCTTTCTCGAGCGCAATTTCGCACCCTATCTGCGCGCCCAGATGGACCCGCGCGCGCAATTCTTCATCGACGGCAGCGTGCTCAACGACAAGCCGTTCCGCGAGGCCATTCAAGCGATCAAGGGCCGCCCCGCCTATCGCCAAGTCGACCGGCGCCTCGTCTATGTCGACCCCGATCCCGAGCGCCCGCAGCCGCCACTGGCGGGTTTGGTTCCGGGATTCTTCACCACGCTCAGAAGCGCGCTCTCCGACATCCCGCGAAACGAGCCCATCGCCGACGAGGTGAGCTATGTCAACGGCTTCAACGAGCGAGTCCGCCGGCTCAAAAACATCGTCGACGCCGCCCGCCCGCAAGTCACCGAGCTGGTCTCGCGCGTCGTCGATCTCTCCTCCCTTCCGCCGCTCAAGCCCGAGCAGGTCACGATCTGGCGCGAGCAGGTCAATGCCGAGGTCGCGCGCGATGCCGGCTTTGCTTATGAGGGCTATGTACGGCTGAAGCTGACATCGGTGCGCGCGCTCGTCGCGCAATCGATCGCCGCCATGCTCGAACTCCCCTCGCGGTCACCCATAGCCCGCGCCATCTCGGCGATCATCGATCACTGGGCGCATGAGGCCGGCATCGTCTATCACGGGAACGGCGAAACGGGGCCGGTGCAGGACGGTGTCCTGCCGAGCTGGGTCCGATTTCTCCTTGCCTTCGATATCGATTTTCGCAAGCGCCGCCTCTATTTCCTCATTCAAGGACAGAACCGCCTCTATCAGACGCTGGGCGAAAGCGAAGAGCGCGCCGCGGCCGCAGTCGATCGTCTGAAGCGCGATCTCTACCACCGCCTCGATTCCCTCCGCCACTACGAAGCCAGCACATTCTTCAGCGATGGAACGCGTCAAGCGGCACGACAGATCTTCGCGGCGCTGCCGCCGGCGGAGACTTGGCGCGATGGAGACAGTCCAGCGCGATTCGCGGCGGCCAACGCCCGGGCTCTCGGTGAACTGGTGAGCCGCATGGCGGCGGAGATCGATCTCGATGCCAGCACGCACGAGCTCGATGGCCTTCTTGCCCGAATGGACCCGGCGGAATGGGTGCCCGCGGCGCGACGCGAGGTGCTGGTGAATTATCTCGGCTTCCCCTTCTGGGACGTCCTGACGCTCTCGGTCACCAATTGGCGGGACATCGGCGAGTTCGACGAGATCCTGGTGGACCGCATCAGCCCGCGCGACGCGCGCATGTTCTCCTCCCTCTGCGGGACGCTTGTCCCCAAGGGAACCGGAATGGCGCATTTCGCCGCCTTCTTTTCTCGCGCCTATCGCGAGAACGACTACCTTCTCGGACGGTTGCATGCCATCGACCGGCTGATCGATATCGTCTGCAACGCCGCCGGTATCGCGAATGGCAGCGAGCCCATCGATATCGCGGATCTCAAGCGTCGCGCCTTCACCCTCATTCTCGACGCCGAGGAACGGCATCTTCCACAGAGCCGGGATCTCATCCGGCGCTTGCGCGCCGCCGTCGCAAGCAAGACGGTGGCGCAGCCTTGAACGGCATGCATTGGAACGAGCCGACCATTTCTCTCGTCATTTCCGCGAAAGAGCGTGTGAAAGAATCGGCTGCGCCGTAGCAAAAGCGCTGCACAACCGCTCTGCGTGCTTCGAGACGCGCTGCTGCGCAGCGCTCCTCAGCATGAGGTAGATCCTTGATGGCATACTCGATGAATCCTCATCCTGAGGAGCGAGCGAAGCTCGCGTCTCGAAGGACGCACGACGTCGATCCAACGTCGCAGCCAATTCTTTCATCTTATCGGCACAACCGGCACAAAAAACCGCAAGATCGGCACTAAGAACGGCCAGGGAAACCCAATCGCGGCGGCGAGCAATATTCCGACACAGCCCAGTTCGCCGCTTCAGCTCCTCGGGTGACATCGAAGAACATTCACTCGATCCTCTGGAGCAAACCGCTTCGCCAATTCATCAATCATGTTCGACGAATGCGCTCATTTCGGCGCGTCGGCAGCGGCGACGGAAGGCAGCTTGGCGAGACGTTGCTCCAACGCCGCCAACTTCGCTTTCATGGACTCGCCGATATAGATCTGCGGCTCCGAAGGCACGAGGTTCTCGGCCTTCTCTCGTTCGGCAATGAGATCGCGCGCGCGATAGAAGGCAGAAACAAACGAGCGGTCCTGACGCAAGGCTTTGTTGATAAAGGCGTCGCCGAAATAAGTGAAGTCATTCTCGTTCGAGCAGCCGAAAGAAGCTTTGTCCTTCGCCGCCGCGATGATGAGGGAATAATCGTCCTTGAGCGTGTCGATGAAGCCACCGGAATAGCATGCGGAGATCACGATGATGCGCCACTTGATGCCGGCGCGATTGAGAAGCTTCTTCAATTCTCGATCCGGCAGGTTATCGAGGGCAAGCTCGGGGAAATATACGGAAAGCAGATGATTTGACCCATGCGACGTGAGATAGAGCAGCAGGATGTCGTCGTCGACATTCATCTGCTTGGCAAATTTGCTGAGCGCTCAATAGAGATTCGTGGCGCTCGCGATTGGCTCATCCCTGACGGTGTGCGGATTGTTGATGAGGATGAGCGAGCGGCTACGTGTGTCGAAACGCTCGTCGAAGAGCGCTTGCGCCGACCGCACCTCTTTCATGAACACATCCTCGGTCGAAGTGCCGGCAAAACCGATGAAGTAGAGCTCGCCGACGCCCGGCCGCGAGGGCGAAAGGCCCGAGAACTTCGCCGAGAGTAATTCACGCTGAGCGTAGTAGGTCCATTCGGTGTAGACTTGCGGCGGGCGCGTCTTGCTGGCTTCGGCTTGCTGTGGGTTCCAGAAAGCCCAGTAATCCGCTGGCACCAACCATTCTCCGATAAGCGCGCCGACGAACAAAGGGGCGATAAGCGCGGCCGTCCGCAGCCATGGCGTACCATAGACGAGGCGCAAGCCGCGCGCCGACATAACGAAAAACCAGATGACAAAGCACATGTCTAGCCCGACGCTGACCAGATCTCTGCGACCAGCCGAAGCCGCGTTGGTCCTGAACCAGCTCAGAGCCCAGTGCGCGAGCGCCTCGATCAGAGCGAGGGCGATCAGCGACGAGCAAAGAACCACGCAGATGGCGGCCAGCGTATGAGGCGCACGCTGCACTCGCGTGATCGCATAGAAGACGAGGATGCTCTCGAAAGCATCGGCGCCAAGACTGCCCCAGACGTGGGATTTGAGCTGAACATGAGACGCGCCGAAGGGGTAAGTCGCGATAAGCGCCGCGCATGTGGCGAGGACCAGGAGGATCAAGCCCTGATCGGCGCTGACATGAAAGGCGTCGCGACGCACCGGTCCGGCGGTCGAAACGCGGAGACCAGCGCGCAGATTCTCGAGCAACCATTTACCGTTCAACAAAATACCACGCACCGGCATCCCCATCGCTGCCCCGGGGACACGTTACCGTGGTGTTTGTCGCTGACTCGTTAATCGCCGCAATGAGATATCCGAAGCGCCCGACGGTCAATTGCCATTAGCCGGGCAGTCCTCGTTCGTCATAGTGAAGAACGTCTTCCACCGGTCGCATTTCGAGATCGGGCAAGGCGGCGCAGTGCTTTCCGATCTCCAAAAGCTCATTGGCGAGTCCGCGCCCAGTCCCTTTATGGCTGCGCCGCTCGGCGCGTGCCGTCTTTAGCTCATCGGCGATCTCTTCTTCAGTGATCCGCGGAGCGCCGGCCGCTTCCAGAGCCGGCGCGATGGCGAGAAGCCGGTCGAGCGCCGCCAGACGCCGCTCCTTCGTCGCAATGAAGTCGACGAAATCCTCGACCTCGGCTTGACGTTCGGCCGGCAGCGCTTGGATCTTTGCGATCAACGTTTGCGTATCACCCGACACGTCTTGCTCCACCAGCATTCGCAATGAACGTCACCGTTGCATGATGATTGGAAATCGCGCCCCGTTCAACCCGACGCAGGCGGCCCGGCCTGCCTCTTCGCTCCGCGTTCTTGGTGAGAGTCCCGATGCTGATTTGCCGAAGGCATGCTGCCAAATCGGGAACCAATCTTCCACAAATTCCCGTGAATTTCGTCGAACAAGCAGGTGTCCTCGATTCTATGTTTCTGCGGTTGAAGCCGGCTTCCGAGGATGAAACTATCTCGCCGGATCCAAGCCGCTTACCTTGCGCGGGAGTCACAAGCCATGCATAGCTTCGCGATCCAACTGTTGAATGACCGGAGCGGCGCGACTGCCATCGAATATGGCCTCATCGCTGCCTTCATCGGCGTCGTGCTTGTCGTCTCGCTTCAGGCGCTGGGCACTGCCTTGACCGCGATTTTTAACAACTCCGCCAGCACGCTGAATTCCGCGGGATAAGCCGCCCGGGAAGAGAACGCCGCCGCTGCTCACCCTTCGGTGATCTCGATCATCGGATCGAAGCACACCAGCTCCGCCGTGTTCTCTTCGGGGTCTCGCAGATAGATCGAGCGCCAGCCGATCCAGGCATGGACCGCGGTGTCGGTCGCGATCCCGAGCCGGGCGAAATGGGCGAGCGCGCGGTCATACTCGTCCGGCCTGATCTCCAGCGCGAAATGATGGAGTGTCGTGCGCGCGGGATCGTGGCCTGCCCATGGGCGGCGGCGGAAATTGGAGGGCAGGCGATCGCGGAAGAATCCCACGATCTGCGTGTGGCCGCCGAAGCCGGGGGCCACGCGCAGGAAGGCGATGTCATCCGAAATGCGCCGCAGCAGCTCGAGCCCGAGCGCTTCGGTGTAGAAGGCGATCATGCCGTCGAGATCGCGCACGCGCAGCACGACCTCGCCCACGCCCTTTGCCGTGAAGCCGCGCTCCGGCGCGACCATCATCGCCTCAGGACACCGGCTCTCCCGGCCGCACGCAGTTCGCCTTGCGCTCGGGCTTGTAGTCGATGGTGAGTTCGCTCGGCTGGTCGTCGGCGACGAAGAGGTCGCGGACGCGCGGGAAATGCTTCGACCCCTGCGATTTGAGGGCGTCCAGGACCTCGCCTTGCACGCGCTCGGAGGCCTCTTCCAGCGGCACCGGGCGCAGCGTGAAAAGCTTTACCCGGATATTCTCATGCGCGCGGTCGAGGTCGAGAAGCGCCGAGCAATGCTGTCCGTAGCGGCGCAGGAAGAGCTGCACCGCCTGCGGCGTCTCGACACCCGCGGCATGCGCCTCCGCCAGCGTCGCCTCGGGCAGCACCAGGAGAATGCCGGATTGCGTCAAGGTGACCGCCGGCGCGCCGTTCTTTGCGGCGCTGGCCGCGTCCCAGGCACGCTCCAACCAATCCGCGCGCGCGGGGCCGGCGGCGAGCAGGAGGGCGGCGATGAGCGAGACGGTTTTCAGCATGGCGGCGACCCTCATTCCAACAGATGAGAAACGAACGCACGTCTTGCGGCCCTGGCTTCCGCGGGCACTCAGGGTTGCCGCGCACCCGCCGGCAGGACGAGAAGGCGGCAAGGCGCCGCGCCGCGATTGATCCGGCCGATCATGGTAGTCGACCGCCCGGCCCGCGCAACGGGCGTGGAGAGAGGTTTGACGGCGCTCGCGCGCCTCTTCACAATCGCTTGCCCGATCTTCACAAGGCAACGCATGCTGCGGCTTCCGTTTTCTCGATCGTCGCGTCAAAAGGCGCCGCCCCATCGCTCGCTTTGGGATCGCTCGCGAGAGGAGGTGGAGGAGCGGGGAGCGCGCGCCGATCTCGCTTCGACGATCTGCCGCCAGCGCGATTTCGACGACCGATACTTCCGCGACTGGGTGCGGCGCTTTGCGCAACCGCTCCGCTATCACCGCGGCTTGTGGGAATGGGTCTTTGTCGCGGAGATGCTGCGGCGCGGCGGCGCGCTCGTGCCGGGAAGCCGGGGGGTGGGGTTCGGCGTCGGGCGCGAGCCGCTGCCGGCGGTCTTTGCCTCCTTCGGCTGCGCCGTCGTCGCGACCGATCTCGCCGAGCGCGAGGCGGCGGAGAAGGGCTGGGCCGGCGGCGTCCAATATGCCGGGCGGCTCGATCTCTTGCGCAACGGCGCGATCTGTCCCGAGGATCAGTTCGGGCGTCTCGTGCAATTCCGCGCCGTCGATATGAAGGACATACCGGCCGATCTCGCCGGGTTCGATTTCTGCTGGTCCTGTTGCGCGCTCGAGCATCTGGGCTCGATCGAGGCCGGGCTCGACTTCATCGAGCGCTCGCTCACGGTGCTGCGGCCGGGCGGCATCGCCGTTCACACGACCGAGTATAATGTGCTCTCGGACAGGGCGACGCTCCGAAAAGGTCCGACCGTGCTGTTCCGCCGGCGCGACCTGGCTTCGCTTCAAGACCGCCTCGCGCTCGCGGGACATGGGTTGGCGCCGCTCGACCTCGCGCCCGGCGATCTCGTGCTCGACAATTTCATCGACCTTCCGCCCTATCAGCCGAACGAGCCGCATCTCCTGCTCGAATTTCAGGGATACACCACGACCTCGGTCGGGCTGGTCGTGCGGAAATCGGCGCTGTGTTAGACTGAGCCCATGCGGCTCCTCTATCACCTCTGGCTCTCGCCCGCCTCGCGCAAGATCCGCATCGTCTTGCAGGAGAAGGGGCTCGACTTCACCATGAAGGTCGAGAAGACCTGGGAGCGGCGGCCGGAATTCCTGGCGCTCAACCCGGCGGGCGAGGTGCCCGTGCTGATCGAGCCCGACGGCATGGTGCTGGCCGATGCCGGCGCCATCGCCGAGTTCCTCGACGAGGTCTATCGCGACAAGCTGCTGCTCGGCATCAATCCCGTCGACCGCGCCGAGGCGCGGCGGCTCACCGCCTGGTTCGACGTCAAGATGAACCACGAGGTCACCGAGAATCTCGTGGGCGAGAAGATGATGAAGCGCTTCCTGGGTTTCGGTCAGCCGAACTCGGCGGCGATCCGCGCCGGCAAGGCCAATCTGGGATATCACCTCGACTACATCGCCTATCTCGCCGAGCGTCGGCGCTGGCTCGCGGGCGATCATTTCTCCTTGGCCGACATCACCGCCGCCGCCCATCTCTCCGCGCTCGATTATCTCGGCGACGTCCCCTGGGACGAGCACGAGTCCGCCAAGGAATGGTATGCGCGCATCAAATCGCGCCCGAGCTTCCGCCCGATCCTCGCCGACCACATCCCCGGCGCTCCCCCGCCCAAGCACTACACCGATCTCGATTTTTGAGATCGCTGCAAGGCGGGTGTGCGTCCTTCGAGACGCGATCCTACGGATCGCTCCTCAGGATGAGGGACGTCCGTAGCGTGGCATCATCCGTCGATACCAGATGAGATCTGCCTCATGCTGAGCAGCGCGCATCGCGCGCGTCTCGAAGCACGCACCTCATCCATGCAGCCTACTGCGCCGGTGCTTTCTTCTTCTTGGTGATGGTCGGCTTCTCCTCCAGGCGCGCGAGATTGGTCTTGGCGGCGGCGGCGGCGCGCGAGTTGGGGGCGAGCTCGGTGACGCGCAGCCAATCCTGTTTCGCGCCGGCGGCGTCGCCCTTGAGGCGGCGGAGATTGCCGCGCTCCAAGAGGCCCAGGACGTTGTCGGGCGCGAGCTTGAGGCCATGCTCGACATCCTCGAGCGCGAGATCGAGCGACCCGACCGCGCGATAGGCAGAGCCGCGATAGATATAGGCGTCGGCACGCTTCGGTGCGATCTCGATGGTGCGGTTCAAATCGTCGAGCGCCTCCCAATAGCGCTTCTCCTGCGCGAAGGCCTCGGCGCGATCGATGAGGAGATCGGGGTCCTCGCCGGCGAGCGCGATCGCCGCGTCGAAATCGGCGCGCGCCCGCTCGGGGTTGTCGGCATCGAGCCAGGATTGCCCCGCCTGATCGAGCGTCTGCGCGCGGTGGATCGCCGGCATCTGCATCATCCGTTCCGCGAGCTCTTCGAACTGAATCGCCGCCTTGCGGAACTCGCCCATCTCGAAGAATGCCATGGCGATGCAGTGATCGGCACCGAAGCCGCCGCCTTGCGCCTTCCAGGCCGAGGCCTTGTCGAGCGCCTCCTTGGGATTGGCGCGTGCGAGCGCGACGCAACGGTCGTGAAGCGCCATCGCCTCGCCGGTAAGCTCCTGCGTCGCCGCGGCGAGCGGCGGCGTGGCGCCCAAAAACACGATCAGCGCGAGGAGTGACGGCGGCAGGAGGCGCAGACGACGGGGCGCTTGCTCACTCGCCCGCCGGGGCGACTTGGCCGTCGCCGAGCGCGGCCTCGGGTACCGGCTCCTTGCCGCCGAAGAATACGCGCGCCCGCTCGAGATAGACATAGATCACCGGAGTAATGAAAAGAGTAAGAGCCTGCGAGACGATGAGGCCGCCGACGACGGCAAGCCCCAAGGGCCGGCGCAGCTCGGACCCCGCGCCGACGCCGACGGCGATCGGCAGGCCGCCCATGATCGCCGCCATCGTGGTCATCATGATGGGCCGGAAGCGCAGGAGGCAGGCCTCGAAGATCGCGGCCTCGGGCGAGGCATCGCTGCTGCGCCGCCGCTCCAGCGCGAAATCGATCATCATGATGGCGTTCTTCTTGACGATGCCGATCAGCATGACGATGCCGATGATGGCGATGACGCTCAGATCCTGATGGAACAGGATCAGCGTGATGAGCGCGCCGAGCCCCGCCGTCGGCAGTCCCGACAGAATCGTGATCGGATGGATGAAGCTCTCATAGAGGATGCCGAGCACCATGTAGATGACGAGCACCGCGGCGATCAAGAGAAGCCCCTGGCCTTTGAGCGAGTCCTGGAAGACCTGCGCCGTGCCCTGGAAGCCGGTGCTGACCGTCGCCGGCATGCGCACCTCGCGCTCGACGCGATGGATCGCCTCGACCGCCGCGCCCAGCGAGACGCCCGGCGCCAGATTGAACGAGATCGTCACCGACGGGAGCTGGCCCTGGTGGTTGACGGTGACGGGGCCAAGCCCCGAGCTTACCGAGGCGAGGGTGTCGAGCGGCACCGCCTGCCCGCCTGCGCCTCGGAGATAGATGCGCGAGAGATCGGTGGGGTCGCGCTGATATTTGGGATCGACCTCGAGGATCACCTGATAGTCGTTCGAGGGTTGATAGATCGTCGATACCTGCCGCGTGCCGAAGGCGCTGAAGAAGGCGCTCCTCACTTGATCGACGGTGATGCCGAGCTGGGACGCCTTGTCGCGGTTGATGTCGACGATGGCAAGCCGGCTCAGGAGCTGAAGGTCCGAATTGACGTCGAGGAAGCCCGGCAGCTTCGCCAAGTGCTCCTGCATCAAGGGTCCGTAGTGGTAGAGCTCGTCCAGATCGGCGTCCTGCACCGTGTATTGATAGGTGCTCTTGGAAAGCCGTCCGCCGAGCTGGATGTTCTGGAGGCTCTGGAAGAAGGTGCGGATGCCCGGGATCACCGCGACCTTGGGACGAAGCTCCTGGATCACCTGATCGGCCGAAAGCTTGCGCTTGTCGCGCGGCTGCAACTGCACGAAAAAACGGCCATTGTTGAGCGCCGGGCTGAAGCTGGTGGCGCCGATGACGGCGATCACGTCTCGGACATTGGGATCGGCGCGCACGATGTCGACGACCGCCCGCTGATGCGCCTCCATCGACTCGAAGGAGATGTCCTGAGCGGCTTCGGTGAAGGCGAAGATCTGGCTCGTATCCTCGCTCGGAAAGAAGCCTTTCGGCACAGCCTGGAAGAGCCAGAAGGTCGCCACCAGCGAGAGGAGCGTCAGGATGAGCGTCACCGGCTTCCACCGCATCACCCAGCGGAGCGAGATCTCGTAGGCCCGGAGCATGCCGTTGAAGGCGCCTTCCGACAGGCGATAAAGCAGATTCGGCCTGACACCATGCTGCGCCGCCTTCAAGACGCGCGAGCACAGCATCGGCGTCAAGGTCAGCGAGACCAGCCCCGAGATCAGGATGGTCAGGGTGATGGTGACGGCGAATTCGCGGAAGACGCGGCCCACCACGCCGCTCATGAAGAGCACGGGAATGAACACCGCGACCAGCGAGAAGGTGATCGAGAGGATGGTGAAGGCGATCTCGCGCGAGCCCTTGAGCGCCGCCTCGAAGGGCCGCATCCCGCCCTCGATATGGCGCACGATGTTCTCGAGCATGACGATCGCGTCATCGACGACGAATCCGACCGACAGCGTCAGCGCCAAGAGCGAGAAATTGTCGATCGAATAACCGAACATATACATGAAGGCGAAAGTGCCGATGACCGACACGGGAAGCGCCAACGCCGGGATGATGGTGGCCGAGACGCTTCGGAGGAAGAGGAAGATCACCAGGATGACGAGCGCCACGGTGATCCCGAGCGTGAACTGCACATCGTCGATCGACTGCCGGATCGAGACCGAGCGGTCGTT
>Ga0209062_1000836_pt1 | contig 71531 bp, 60 predicted proteins | sample Coa_R2_2_FD_187158 | JGI IMG/M metagenome (GOLD analysis project Ga0209062, IMG submission 187158) | Surface soil microbial communities from Centralia Pennsylvania, which are recovering from an underground coalmine fire - Coalmine... | ecosystem: Environmental > Terrestrial > Soil > Unclassified... | reverse complement strand
GAGATCGCGGGCGTGTTGAACCTGCGCGGCCGCATCGTCACCGTGATCGACATGCGCGCCCGGCTCGGCCTGCCCAAGGAGAGCTCCGGCAAGCCGCCGATGGCGGTCGGCGTCGACCTGCGCGGGGAATCCTATGGCCTGCTGATCGACCAGATCGGCGAGGTGCTGCGGCTGCCCGAAGACGGCCGCGAGGAAAACCCCGTCAACCTCGATCCGCGCATGGCAAGCTTTGCAAGCGGCGTTCACCGTCTCGATGGCCAGCTCATGGTCGTGCTCGATGTCGACCGCGTGCTCGAAATGATGCCGGAAAAATTGGCCGCCTAGAAATTGCCCTAACCATCGTTTGGAGAAAGACATGAAGACTTGTTTGGTCGTGGACGATTCCAGCATCGTCCGAAAAATCGCGCGGCGCATCGTCGAAACGCTAGGTTTCGAGGTCATCGAAGCGGAAGATGGCGTAGAGGCGTTGGTCGTCTGCAAGAAGGCCATGCCAGAAGCCATCCTGCTCGACTGGAACATGCCGGTGATGGACGGTTTTCAATTCCTCGGCACGCTGCGCCGCATGCCGGGCGGCGACGAGCCCAAGGTCGTGTTCTGCACCACCGAGACCGGCGTCGACCATATCACCCGCGCGATGGGCGGGGGGGCCAACGAGTACATCATGAAGCCGTTTGACAAGGATATCGTCTCGGACAAATTCCGGGAGGTCGGGTTGATCGAGGTCGAGAGCGCCTGAAATCGGCCGATCTTCAAGTCTTGCTTTCAAGAGGCCATCAGTGAATCCGCCCGATTACGAGTACCTGCGTAAAGTTCTGAAGGACCTCTCCGGTCTCGACCTTTCCGCCGACAAGCAATATCTGATCGAGAGCCGCCTGTTGCCGCTCGCGCGCAAGGCCGGCATGGCCGACATCAGCGATCTGGTGCAAAAGATGAAGGGGGGCTCGTCGGCGCTCATCAACCAGGTGGTCGAGGCCATGACCACCAACGAGACCTTCTTCTTCCGCGACAAGGTGCCGTTCGACCACCTCCGCGACACGATCATGCCGGAGGTCCTGCGCGCACGCGCCGCGCGCAAGAGCCTTCGGATCTGGTGTGCCGCGGGCTCGACGGGACAGGAGCCGTACTCGATTGCGATGTGCCTGAAGGAGATGGGGGCCGCGCTTGCGGGCTGGCGCGTCGAGATCCTGGCAACCGACCTGTCGCAGGAGGTGCTGGAGAAGTCGAAGGCCGGCATCTACAGCCAGTTCGAGGTGCAGCGCGGCCTGCCGATTCAGCTCCTGGTCAAGTACTTCAAGCAGATGGGTGAGCTCTGGCAGATCAATGCCGACATCCGCGGCATGGTGCAGCATCGGCAGCTCAATCTGCTGCATGATTTCTCGCAGCTCGGCGTATTCGACGTGATCTTCTGCCGCAACGTGCTCATCTATTTCGATCAGGACACCAAGAGCAGGATCTTCGCCCGGCTTGCCAAGGCGATCGAGCCCGACGGCTTCCTGGTGCTCGGTGCGGCGGAAACCGTGGTCGGATTGACCGAGGTCTTCAAACCATTCCCGGATCGGCGCGGTCTCTATCGGCCGAACGGCGCGCAGAACGTGCCGGGTAAAGGACTGCCGGCGGGAGCACCCAAGCTGGCGGCAATAGCAGGGCTCTAGAAAATGTCAGACGAAAGCAAAGGCACGGAGCGCGTCACCTTCAGTCGTGGATATGACGTCTGCATCATGGCGATCGACGGCACCTGGCGGCGGAACTGCCAGCTCAACGCCATCTCCGACAATGATGCAATCCTGACGGTGGAAGGCTCGATCCAGGGCCTCAACCTGAAGGAATTCTTCCTGCTGTTGTCCTCGACGGGACTTGCCTATCGCCGCTGCGAGCTGGTCCGCGTCAACGGCGCGGAGATGGACATTCAGTTCATCAAGGGCAAGAACAAGAAAAAGCGCGCCGGCGGCGCCTCGGTCAACGAGGCCATGATCGACGCGTGAAGCGGACGGCGTAGCGGCTCCAGGCTCTCGTTTCGGGTCCGCATCGGGCCTGCGGCGTCGTCGCGGTGCGGGCCTCGGGCCATGTGTCGTGCGCATGCGTCGCGTGAGCGACGGCGCTCCATGGAACGAACGCGTCAATCCGGCGTCTTGGACGCGCTTTCGATCAAATAATCGAGAGCTGCACTCAGCCGCGCGTTGCAGGCGTCGAGCGCGGCGCTTGCCTGCATATAGAGTGGCGTGACATCATCCAGCACGACGACGTCGGCAGGTTCGGCGTCGGCCGCTGCCTGTTGAGCCTGCACGGTCTCGATCAGCTTGATGCTGGCCTGGACGTGATCGATCAGGGCTTCGAGGTCGGATACGACTGTGCAAAAGTATGACCGTGCAAAAGCCCTTGTCCCGATCATCGGGCGGAACCAACTCGCGTCCGGCCGCGGCATCCTGCATCGCGTTCTCCAAGGATGCGTTCTAGGAGGGCTGCTATACTTGTGGGTTAAGGGGTTGTCCCTTACAAATACGGGTGGGTCTGATCCATGCCGAGCGGTTATTCGTTAGGCGGGTGCGCGTCATTCTCTAACTGGCCGGACGATAGCACATGGTCGAAAAAAATGACTCCCGCGGTGAAATCTTCGTGGTGGACGACGACCCCGCCGTTCGCGACACCTTGTCGATGGTGTTGTCGACGGCGGGCTATCAGGTGATCTGCTTTGCCGACGGCGCGGCGCTGCTCGCCGTCGCGAGGACTCGCACGCCGGCGGCCATCCTGCTCGACGTCCATATTCCCGGCAAATCCGGCCTGGATATCCTCAAAGAGCTGCACGGCGAGGACTATCCGGCGCCGATCTTCATGATCTCGGGCCACGGCGATATCTCGATGGCGGTCAGCGCCATCAAGAATGGCGCGCTGGACTTCATCGAGAAGCCGTTTCGCGGCAGCGAGCTGGTAACCCGGCTGGAGGAGGCGATCGGTGCCTATGCACGCAGGCAGGCACAATTCGCCGGCTCCAACATCGCCACGCTGCATTTCCCCGGCCGCGAGCCCCTGACCCGGCGCGAACGTGAGGTGCTGGAGCAGTTCACGTCAGGCGCCTCCAACAAGGAGGCTGGCCGCACGCTCGGCATCAGTCCGCGCACCATCGAGGACCATCGCGCCAACATCATGAAGAAGCTCGGCGCCAAGAACGCCGCCGACCTGGTGCGAATCGTGATGACCGCGCAGCAGCGGGTGGTGTGATCGTTCTCGTTCTCCCCGTTCTGACGGAGAGAAGGTCGGGATGAGGGGCCATTTCCACATATTCGGGTCAGCGCGGTTTCGAGCGACCTGGATACCGGTCCGCGTGAAGAAAACGCCTCAAAACAAAAAGCTGGAACCCGGCTCTGGTTCAATCAGAACCGGAAATGCTCAAGAGTGGAGCACGCGGAGACTCCGCTCACTTGGATTGCATCCGACGATGCAGTCCGACCTCTTCCCGCAAGCGGGGCGAGGTGCATCTGGCATCCAGTGTGCCAATTAGCGGCGAACGCGCGCTGCCCCATCACGCCTCCAGCGCACGGCGGATCATCCTTGCCATATCCGATTTGCGGTAGGGCTTGGCGAGCAGCAGCACGCCGGAATCCAGCCTGCCGTTGTGAATGATCGCATTCTCGGTATAGCCGGAGGTGAACAGCACCTTCAGGTTCGGATGGTCCTTGAGCAGCCTGTCGGCCAGCTGCCGCCCGTTCATGGTGCCGGGCATGATGACGTCGGTGAACAGAAGGTCGAACTTGCGGCCCTGCTCGCTGAGCGCGAGCGCTTCCGCAGCGTTTGCCGCATCCAGCGTGGCATAACCAAGCGAATGCAGCTGGGCCAGCACGTAGTCCTTCACCAGCCGGTCGTCCTCGACCACCAGGATGGTCTCGTGGCCGCCCTGGATGTCCGCGACCAGCTGGTTCTCGGGCGCGAGCGAACCGCCGGTGCCCGGCGGCAAATACATCTTGATGGTGGTGCCGTGGCCCTCCTCGCTGTAGATCTTGATGTGTCCGGACGATTGCTTGATGAAGCCATAGACCATGCTGAGGCCGAGCCCGGTGCCCTTGCCGGGCCCCTTGGACGTGAAGAACGGATCGAACACGCGGTCGATGATGGCCGTCGGAATGCCGGTTCCGGTGTCGCTCACCGCGATCAGCGAATAGCGGCCCGCGCGGATGTCGTGCAGGCTCGCATAGGTCTCGTCGAGATGGACGGATGCGGTTTCCAGGATCAGCTTGCCGCCATCCGGCATGGCATCGCGCGCGTTGAGTGCGAGATTGAGGATCGCGGTCGCCAGCTGATTGGGGTCGACGACCGCGATGCAGGCTTCGTCCTCGAACACCGATTCGATCTCGATCTGCGCGCCGAGCGTCGGACGGAGCAGCTTGGCGGTATCGATGACCAGCGCGTTGATGTCGACCTCGCGCGGCTGCAGCGGCTGCTTGCGCGCGAATGCCAAGAGATGCTGGGTGAGGTCGGCGCCGCGCGCCGCCGCCTCGTCGATCATCTTGGTGATGGCGGCAAGCTGCGGCTCCTTGGCGACCGCCTGCGCCAGAATCTCGATGGTCCCGGTGATGACGGTGAGGATGTTGTTGAAGTCATGGGCGATGCCGCCGGTGAGCTGGCCGACCGCCTCCATCTTCTCGGACTGCCGGATGCGCTCCTCGGCCGCGATCTTGTCGGTCAGATCGCGGAAGAAGGCGTTGAACACCGTGCCGCCGGAGGTCTTGAGGGCGGTGACGCTGAGCTCGGCCTTGAACTCGCTGCCGTCGCGCCGGCGGACCCAGAGCTCGCGGCGGCGGCGCAGCACGTCGTGGTGGGGGCCCCGCAGCAGCCGATCCCGCCGCTCATTGATGTCGTGCTTGTCGGCTTCCCTGACGATCAGGTCGATCAGCTTCTTGCCGAGCACCTGTTCGCGGGGCCAGCCGAACATCCGCTCGGCCTCGGAATTCCAGTTCAGGATGGCGTCGCTGTCGTCGGTCTGCACGAAGGCGTCGAGCGCGGTCTCGACGATATTGCGCGCCATGCGCTCGTTCTCGCGCAGGGTCTCCTGCGCGATCCTGGCCTCGGTCATGTCGCGGCCGACGAAGAAGTAGCGCTCGACCGGCTCGGACCAGGTGCCGAGCCATGACAGTGCGACCTGGCGGCCGTCCTTGTGGAGCACGCGGGTATCGGAAATCTTGCCGCGCTCGCCCTTCCGCAGCGCGCGCATTTCGTTCCGCGACATCTCGAGATCGTCGGGGTGGATGAACTCGTCCCCGCTATGGCCGATCATCTCGTCGGGCCGGTAGCCCAGAATGGTTTCGCAGCTCGGGCTGATCTGAACCAGGTAGCCCTTGGCATCGAGCACCAGGATCAGGTCCTGCGACGTTTCGAAGATGCGCTCGCGCTCCTCGAGCTGCTGGTGCAGCGCCCGCTCGGTGCGTCTGAGCTCGGTGACGTCGCGCGCGATCTCGGAGGCGCCCACGATCTCGCCGGCCGGATTCTTGATCGGCGAAATGCTGAGCGAGACCTGGACCAGCGAGCCGTCCGCGCGGCGGCGCATGGTCTCGTGATGCTCGATGCGTTCGCCGCGGGCGATCCGGCGCAGGATCGCCTGCACCTCCCCGCCGCGGTCGGACGGGACGATCAGGCCGATGCTGCCGCCGACCGCTTCCGGCGCCTTGTAGCCGAACATGCGCTCGGCGGCGGGATTCCAGCCGGTGATGGTGCCGTCCGGGGAGGTGGTGACGATCGCGTCGTTGGAGGATTCCACGGCGGCGCTGAACAGGCGCTCGCGCGCGGCGTGATGGTCGCGCGCGGCCTCGGTGCGACGATGCTCCTGCACCTCGTGCTCGAGCGCGACGGTCTTGGCCTTGAGCTCGCCGAGCACGCGCTCGAACGCCCGCGCCAGCACGCCCGTCTCGCCGCCGGCGTCAATGGGAATCCTGACCGGCTCGCCCCGGCCGATGCCCTCGATGGACGAGCGCAGCTGGTTGATCGGACGTGTCAGCGAGCGCGCGACGATGACCGCAAGCACGGCCGCGCAGAGCATCGCGACCAGGCCGACCAGCGTGGTGGTGCGGCCGATTGCGGTCGCAGGGGCGAGGAATACGGCGTTCGGTACCGTCTCGATGACCCCGACCCATTGCTGACCGATCAGGAATGCCGGCACCAGGGTCGCCCCCCCGAGCTTTCCCGAGGCATCCGGAACGGATTGCGCCGCGCTCCTGGTCTGGCCGACCAGCCCCGCGAAATAGGGGAAGTCGTTTTGCCAGTTGCGCGGTCCGCCGAGGTCGCTGGCGAACTCCCGGATCCTGTCGGGATGGACCAGATAGTCGCCCTTGGCGTCGACGAGGTAGATCATCTCGCCGCTCCGCGCCGCTTCGCGGATATGGTCGAGCGTCGCGCGCAGGTCGACATTGATAATGACCAAGCCGTATAGCCTGCCCTCGGGCGTGTAGACCGGTGCAGCCACTCGGATGGTCGGAACATAGGGAATTTCCAGCGCGCCATGTTCCTGGTTGAGGTCGACCGGCGACACATAGATCTCGTTGGGCGGCAGCTTGATGGTCCCGCTGAAATACGGCCGGTCGCCCTTCCGCTGCAGCTCTAGGTCCGGCACGATGCGAATTGCGCCGTTCGGGCCCGAGCGGTCGACCCGGATCACCTCGCGACCGCCATCCTCGATACCGATCAGGCGGAATTGCGAATAAGCGGGCTTGGCCTGGAGGCCGGCGACCAGTCGGTTTGCGAGGCGAGCGCGCCAGGAATTCTCCGAGACATGGTCGACCGGATCGACGCCGCCGTTGAAATGCGCGGTCACGATGCCGCGCGCGGCGACTGCGGCGCTGAACAGCCGGACGTCGGCTTCGGCGCTGCGGAGCGAGCTTTGCAGCTCGCCGGCGATCAGCCTGCTATGCGCTTCGATGCGGTCGAGAATGCGCGGCAGCAGCGCCTGCTGGATCGCATGAAAGCTCAGCCAACCGACGGCCGAGACCGCAACCGCGACCAGCAGGATCATCGCGATGGCCAACCGGGTGGTGAGCGTCATCTTTGTCTTCAGCCGCCTCGCGCTCTCCATGCCGCGCCATGCGGCGCTGCCGCCACAGGTGTCATGAGCCGGGCGCGTTATCGCGATCCGGTCTCTCTTCCAACGATGTCTGCTTTGCGGCCGCAAGACAACTGGAAACCGCGGCCTCGAGCTCTGCCGCCCGGAACGGCTTCGGCAGGGTGCGCACCGCGCCGAGCTTGGTCGCCATGGACAGAAAGTCCGGCTCGCTCGTCGCGTCCGATACGATCGGCCGGCCGGAGATCACGATGATGGGGGTACCGGGGCGCTGCTGCAGCATCAGCCGCATGGTCTCGAGCCCGTCCATGCCCGGCATGAAGATGTCCAGGAAGAGGAGATCGAACGCGTACGCTTCGAACTCCACGAGTCCCTTTTGGCCGTCGGCAGCCAGAACGACCCGATGTCCCGCCCGCTCCAGCAACAACTGGATCGTCATTCGCACTGCGGGATCGTCATCGACAACGAGAATATCAGCCAAAGCCAAATCTCCTGATCCGCAATGAATCAGCATCAATGCAAGGTTGCGGAGATTTGCTGTTTTTGCGCAACCCGCCGCAAGCGCTTACGTCGGCGTTATCAGATTGTTCCCCCGCGCAGGCGATGTCGATCGGCGGCTTTTGTGCACCATGTCGTGCATATCCATGCCTGGTTCCCGCCTGCGGCGGCGCTTTGCTACCACAGGTTGAGCGACGGATCGCGTGTCTCGCGCGCTGTCACGCCTCGACCGTATCGGCCATACCGACCGCCCAGAGCGCGAAAGCATAGACGATGGCGACCTCGTCGAGGCGGTTGAAGCGGCCCGAGGCGCCGCCATGGCCGGCACCCATGTTGGTGCGCAGCACCACCGGTCCACCGCCGGTCATGGTGGCGCGCAGCCGCGCGATCCATTTCGCCGGTTCCCAATAGGTGACGCGCGGATCGGTCAGGCCCGCCATGGCCAGGATCGCCGGATAATCCTTGGCGGCGACGTTGTCATAGGGCGAATAGGACAGGATGGTGCGGAAGTCTCTTTCACTCTCGATCGGATTACCCCATTCCGGCCATTCCGGCGGCGTCAGCGGCAGCGTGTCGTCGAGCATGGTGTTGAGCACGTCGACGAACGGTACTTCGGCGACGATGCCGCCGAACAGTTCGCCGGTCCGGTTGGCGACCGCCCCCATCAGCATGCCGCCGGCGCTGCCGCCATGGGCGACGATGCGTCTCGGACCGGTGTAGCTCGCCTCGCACAGTGCCCGGGCGCAGGCCGCAAAATCATCGAACGTGTTGGTCTTCTTCTCGCGCTTGCCGTCGAGATACCAGCCCCAGCCCTTGTCGGTGCCGCCGCGGATATGCGCGATCGCGTAAACGAAGCCGCGGTCGACCAGCGACAGGCGGTTGGTGCTGAAGGACGCCGGCATCGCCGCGCCATAGGAGCCGTAGCCGTACAGCAAGAGCGGCGCGCGTCCGTCGCGCCTGAAGTCGCGCCGGTGCAAGAGCGAGATCGGCACCTCGGCGCCGTCATGCGACCGCGCCATGATGCGGGTGGTGACGTAATCGGCCGGATTGTGCCCCGAGGGGATTTCCTGGCGCTTGCGCAAGGTCCGGGTGCGCTTTTCCATGTCGTAGTCATAGACTTCCGACGGCGTCGTCATCGACGAATAGGAGAAGCGCAGATTGGTGGTGTCGAACTCGTAGGAGCCCATGGTGTCGAGCGAATAGGCCGCTTCGTCAAAGGCGATGGCGTGCTCCTCGCCGGTTCCGAGATCGCGGATGACGATCGAGGGCAGCGCATTGGTGCGCTCCAGCCGCACCAGATGGCCGGAATAGAGATCGTGGTCGAGGATGTAGACGCCGGCGCGGTGCGCAATGAGGTCGCGCCAATTGGCCCGACCGGGCGCGTGAAGCGGCGCGGTGACGATCTTGAAGTCGATCGCCTTGTCCGCATTGGTGAGGATGAACAGCTCGTCGCCGCGATCGGCGATGGAATATTGCACGCCGGTCTCGCGCGCGGCGATCAGCCGCGGCGGCGCGTCCGGGTTGCTCAGGTCGATCAGCCGCTGCTCCGAGGTCTCGTGGTCGCCGCCGGCGATCACGCAGAAGCGGCCGCTGGTCGACTCATGCAGATGGGTGAACCAGCCGGGATCGCTTTCCTCGTAGACGAGCACATCGTCGGCTTGCGCGGTGCCGAGGCGATGGCGCCAGACCTGCATCGGGCGGTGATTGTCGTCGAGCTTGACATAGAAGAAGCTCTTGCAGTCCGCGCTCCACACCACGCCGCCATCGGTCTCCTCGACCACATCGGCGTGGTCCCTGCCGGTCTCCCAGTCGCGGATGCGAATCGCAAAATATTCCGAGCCCTTGGTGTCGGCGCTCCAGGCCTGCAAGCGGTGATCCCAGGAATGGCGGCTGCCGCCGAATTTGAAATAGCCGTGGTCCCTGGCCAGCGCGTCGCCGTCGAGCACGATTTCTTCCGCGCTGCCATCGCGCTTGCAGCGGCCGAACAATTCATGCTGTCCGCCCTCGCGAAATTTGCGGAAATAGGCGTAGGCGCCGTCAGGCGAGGGGACCGACGAATCGTCCTCCTTGATGCGTGCGCGCATCTCCGCAACCAGCTTCTTCTGCAGCGGTTCGGTATGGCCGAGCAGGCGGTCGGCATAGGCATTCTCGGCTTCCAGATAGGCGCGGATATCCGGATCCAGCACGCCGGGATCGTGCAGCACCTCCTGCCAGTTGGCATCCTTCAGCCAGGCATAATCGTCCGCAACGGTGATGCCATGGCGGGTAAAGGAATGCGGCCGGCGGGGCGCCACCGGCGGATTGGCGGCAGCCTGCTTGTCCTTGGTCTCGGTCACTCGAAGCCTCGTGGTCGGAAGAGGGGAGGGCTCGGCCACATATGGGCCCAAGGCCAGCGGATTGCCATGGCAATCCGCACGCCTCCAGTTACCACGATCGAGCGGAGTTACGGCGCTACCGTCTCGCCGAGATAGCTGATCGCGGCCTCCGTTCCGCCCTTGCCGTGCGGAATCTGCAGCGCATTGAGGCCGACCTCGATCACGCCGAGCGTGCCCAGGATCATCGGTGCGTTGATATGGCCCATATGGGCGATGCGGAAGGCCTGGCCCTGCAGGTCGCCGATGCCGACGCCGAGCACCACGCCGCATTTTTCCTTGCAATAGCGGTGCAGCTTGACCGGGTCGTGGCCGTTGCCGACCAGGACGGTGGTGACCGTGTTGGAGCGCTCGGCGTTGTCGGAAATGTTGAAGCCGAGCACCTGGCCCTCCGACCACACGGCGACGGCGCGGCGCACGGCTTCGGCGAGCAGCGCATGGCGGCGGAACACGTTGGGCAGGCCTTCGGCGAGCAGCATGTCGATGGCCTGGCGCAGCGCGAACAGCAGATGCACCGGTGCGGTGCCGGCGTAGCGGCGGTAATGCTCGATACCTTCGCGCTCGGTCCAGTCCCAATAGGGCGTGCGCATGTTCGCCGTCTTGTGCACGGCTTGCGCGCGATCATTGGCGGCGACGAAGCCAAGCCCCGGAGGTGTCATCAGGCCCTTCTGCGAGCCGGACATCGCGACATCGATGCCCCATTTGTCCATCTCGAACGGCATGCAGCCGAGCGAGGCCACGGTGTCGACCATGTAGAGCGCGGGATGAGAGGCCGCCCGGATCGCCTGGCCGATCGCCTCGACGTCGTTGCAGACGCCCGAGGCGGTATCGATCTGCGTGACCAGGACCGCCTTGATCTCGTGGTTCTTGTCGGCGCGCAGCCGCGCCTCGACCTCCGCGGGGCGCACCGCGCGCCGCCAGTCGCCCCTGAGCACCTCGACCTCGGCTCCCATCGCAGCCGCCGCATTGCCCCAGCCGACCGCAAAGCGGCCGCTCTCGAGCACCAGCACCTTGTCGCCGCGCGAGAGCACGTTGGAGAGTGCCGCCTCCCAGGCGCCGTGGCCGTTGGCGATGTGGATGTAGCACTTGCCCCTGGTCGCAAACAGTTGTGCGAGGTCGCGATGCAGGCTGTCGCTGAGCTCCACCATCTGCTCGGAATAGATGTCGAGCGCAGGCCGATGCATCGCCTGCAGGACCTCGTCCGGCATGGTGGTGGGTCCGGGAATGGCCAGAAACTCCCGGCCGGCGCGCACGGTCATGGGGTGGGATCCTTGCAGGTGGAGAGCCGGCCATGGATGCCGTTTATGGCCGCGAAATTCAAGGCTTGCGCCATCACGATTTCAGCGCATCCGTTATGCTTCTCAGGATCTGGTCCTTCAGCTCGGTGGCGGGCGGGCTTGGAATGACGTCCACCGGCCCCGTCCGCTTCTGGCACGCCTCGACCAGGCGCAAGACCCAGACCTCGCCGTCGGTGAAATAGGGATCGCCGCCGCCATTGCGCCCGGTCAACGTCAGGCCCACGCCGGTCACCTGATATTTCGCGGTGACCATGCCTGCGTTCTCGAGATCGCTTGCGAGGTGGTCGCGCTCGGTGTCGAGATCGGCATCGATATGATGGGTGATGGCGCCGGTGAAATGGCTGATGCCGACGCCCTTGTCGAAGGTGTCGGAGCCGAGCCAGACGGGGCGGTCCTCCTGGCCCTTGTCCAGCACTTTCCAGAAGCGGACATGATGGCGGCGGTCGGCGCTTTTGCCCGCCGGCTTCTCGAATGCCAGATCCTCGCGCCGGCCGAGATAGAACAGGTTCGACACCGGCGCGTCCTTGTACTGGCGGTCGAGCAGCACGCTGCCGGCAATCTCGATCGACGAGCGCAGGGTCACCGGATCGGCGGGAAACCAGCCCGCTTCGTTCATGGCGCACAGGACCTCGCGCTCATTGCCGATCAGCCCGACATTGATGGGGTCGCCGGGAATGCCTTGCGCGGTGCGCGTCACCATCGGCAAGGTCGCCAGCCCCCGCTGATGCTCATAGTGCGTCCAGAACGCCGGCAGCACGATATAGGCGAGCGAGGTGTAGCCGAGCAGGATCGCGATCAGCACAAGCAGCACGCGCTCCAGCCGCGCATGGTTATGCGCGCGGGCATGATCGTCAGGGTGCAGGTCGTCGCTCATGCCAGCTTCGCGCTCCCTCTATCTCTGTCACACTGAGGCGCCGAATCTCCGCCACCCTGAGGTGCCGACGCGAAGCGTCGGCCTCGAAGGGCGACGGCCCCGCTGCGGCACCCGGGCCGTGCATCCTTCGAGGCTCGCTTGCGCTCGCACCTCTGGATGACGGGTCGAGAGCGAGGCCCGCTTCAAAATCGAACCAGTCCCTACCGCCTTGTCTCGCGGCAGCCCGCGGCCTCCGCCTCCTCGACCGAGCAGAACCAGCGCGTGCCCTTGGATATCTTCATCTTGATCTGGGCGTACCAGCGGCTGGTCGGCTGATGATAGATGCATTCGCCTGACGAGTTGACGTTGCCCTTGATGGTGCAGTCGGGCGAGGGCGCCACGTCGCCGGAGGCGGAGGCGAGCAGGATTGCATGCGCGTTCTCCGGCACCTTCACGGCGCCGAGAATGGTGGTCTTCTTGTTGCGCACGCGCCAGTCCCAGGGCGCGATGAACGCGCCCTGCCACATGCCGACCTTGGCCTCGCGCGCCTCCTTCTCGTCCGCCTCGTAGTCGCGGGAGAAGCGGGTGTAGGCCAGCGCCCAGCCTGAGCGCACCAGCCATTTCTGGATGTCCTCGCCGTCGACCTCGCAGCGCGCCAGCGATCGGCCACGGCGGTCGGTCTGGCCGAGATGGCAGGTCCAGCTCTTTCCCTCGGTGTGCTTGGTCAGCTCGTCGCGCGCGGCGACCCCGCAGGTCCAGCGCTCGCCCTTGGTGTTGAGGCAGAGCTGGTCGACCGACGGCGCATCGATCGCCGACAGCCGGATGCGGCTGTTGCCGATCTGGATGGAATCGGCCTCGCGGATTTTCGCCACGCCGGTGACGTCGGCGGCCTGCGCCAGCGAGGGGGCGAGCAGGACGAGAAGCGCTGCGGCGAATCGGGACATGCAAAGAGCCAATGAAATGGGATCGGGACGATTAACGATGCGGATTGTGGTGCGGATTGGGCTGAACGGAAAGCGGCGAGTTGCCAGGAAAGGTTTCAACTTCGCGCTACCGTCGCCCGGCCATCGCCTGCCTTGCCAGCGCGAGCCCCATCAGCACGAAGGCCGAGGTGACCTCCGGCCCGCCGACCAGGATCCGCGTCGGGGTCTTCATCTTGTTCCATTCATAGGCCTTGAACGGCCCGTGCCGGCCGCCTTCGCCGACCGCCGCGACGATGCAGCCGAGCGCCGGCGCAAAGGTCGCGACCTCGGCGCCGAGATGGGCGAGCGCCATCAGCGCCAGCGCCGCGTCGAAGGTGTTCATCTCCGCGCTCAGCATCTCGCCCTGGACGTAGGCCAGCACCTTGGCCCTGATCGCATCGAACGCGCCGGCGGGATCGATCGTCGCTTGCGCCTCGCGCGGCAGCGCGCGGAAGGCCGCAAAGCAGCGGCCGAAATAGGCGCAATAGAGCTCCGGCAAGTAATAGATGTGCGAGCGCGGATTTCTGAAGGCGCCGCTTTCGGCGAGCCTGAGCTGGAAGCCGATGATGCGCTGCATGGTCTCGAGCCGTGACGGCGTCTCCAACACCTTCCAGCGGGCGAGGTTGCGAAAGCTCACCTCCAGCACATCGAGATTGAGCGTCGGATCGAGATCGTTGCCGTAGGGCCGCTCGCCGTCGAGATTGTCGATCCAGGTGGCGATGCCGCCCTCGAAATCGATGTTGTCGTTGATCGGCACGGTGACGCGGCGTTCGTTGTCTCCGGCGCGCACCTGGTAGCCGGCATAGAAGTCGAGCAGCGGCTGGTCCAGGATCGGATCGGACGAGCCGGCCTGGGTTGCCGCGGAGAAGGAGCAGGCGGTGGTGTCGCAATCGGGCACGTAGATGCCGAAGCCGAGATCCTGCTTGATCTGGGCGAAGTAGCGCGAGAAGCGCGGATGCGGCGGCGGCGCCAGCGCAGTGATGACGTTGAACGGCGTGCCGTCGGCGCCGCGCACCTCCTCGCGGCTGGTCGAGATGCAGAACGCCACCATGTCCGCAATGGCTTTGCGCGCGGCGCCCGTCTCCCCGGTCGTGGCAAGCCCGGTCTCGACAAAGGCGAGCAGCGCCTCGGTGAAGAAGGCATCGTAATAGGCCGAGCGGTGGCGGATCTGCACCGGCGCCCACATCGGTTCGGCAATGCCGGTCCAGGGTGGGTTGATCAGCGCACCCAGCGGCGAGCGCGCGATGAAGACGCGGGCGAGGTTGAACAGCAGCGTCGAGTTCTTGTAGCCGCGGGCGTTCAGCCCGGTCAGCGCCATCAACAGCTCGCGGCCGCCGAAATCGGGGTCGCCGATCAGGTTGAAGGCGGCGTAGGTCGGCAGGAAGCCGTTTTTCGCAAAGGAGCGCAACAGATGCGCGCCCGCGACGCGGATGGCGTGGTCGATCTCGGCCAGCGCCGGTGCGGGCCCGTGGGCGAAAACCGGCTTCGGCCTGGGGTGGCTGAGCTTCACCGTTTCGAGCAGCGCGGCGACCGGCGCGCCCACGGCGGCCCAGTCCGGCGAGGCGTCGTCACGGGCGCGGAGCAGCGCGCTGCTCAGGGCCTCGCGCCGGCCGTGATCGGCAAGCTCCGGCAGCCCGGCCCGCCGCAACAACAGCCGCAGCGCCGGATTGCACAGCGCGGCCTTGTAGAATTTCGACAGGTGCGCGTCGCCCCCGTGCGGAACCGCGAGCAGGGGATCGCAGACGTCGTAAAGCGACGGCCCGTCTTTGGCCGCTGTCAGCGTGCGGCAGGCGGCAGCGGCAAAATAATGGAAATTCATGCAATGGTCTTAATGCCGGGACAGGTCAGCCGTCCTCGAGATGGCGCCTGTTGCCGCAGATTTTGCGGCCGCCCCCTCAAGAAACCCTCAAGTCATTGAAAACTGGCCCAAAGCGGGCGGAAACGCAATGTGATCGCAGTCACAGCCCGGAAAAACTCATGGCCGCATGATTACGGGCGGAGCTGTTGGGACATATCGCCGCGCCGCCAAATTATTGAACGATTCTAGGCAGTTAAACGCGAGTTGATTTGACGTATTGCGGTGCGGCGTCGGGCAGGTTAAGGGAGCCCTTATTGCAATGCCGCAAATAGAGCATAATTCAACGACACACCCTGCCTATCCCAAAAACGAAAACGATTTTGGCGCGACTAATGGGTCTCGTGCGCTTTTGAGTAGGACACGCCTGATGAAACTGACGCAGCTTTCCGTTTCCCGCCGTTCGCTCGCGATTGCCGCCGGCCTTGCCGGCACGCTGTCGCTGGCGATCGGCGCCCATGCTGCGCTGTCCATCCGTGCGCTGGATGCCGCCAAGGCCGTCGCCACCGAGCAGGCCGCGCTGCCGGTGAACAAGCCGGCGAAGCTCGCGCTCGTCATCGGCAATGGCCATTATCCCGACGCCGGCGAGCCGCTGGCCCAGCCGATCAACGATGCGCGCGCGCTCACCCATGCGCTGCGCCGCGACGGCTTCGACGTCGACGTGGTGGAGGACGCCACCAAGGACGACATGGGCCGCGCCATCGAGCGGCTGAAGAGCCGCATCAAGCGCGATTCCGTCGTCATGCTGTTCTTCGGCGGCTATGGCGTGCAGGCCGGCCGCGAGAGCTACATGATCCCGGTCGATGCCACGATCTGGAAGGAAAGCGACGTCCGCCGCGAGGGCGTCAGCGTCGAGGGCGTGCTGGACGTGATGAAGGACCAGGGCGCCCGCGCCAAGCTCGTGGTGCTCGATGCCAGCAGGCGCAACCCCTATGAGCGGCGCTTCCGTGCCTTCTCGCACGGCCTCGCCCCGATCGCCGCGCCCGACAATGCGCTGGTGCTCTCCTCGGCCACGCCCGGCAAGGTCGCCGACGATTCGAAGGGGCAGAACAGCGTGCTGATCTCCGAGCTGCTCAATCACCTCAATGCCCAGGGCAACGGCAAGCAGAGCGGTGCGGAAGCCGTCTTCAACCAGACCCGCGTCGCCGTCTCCCGCGCCTCCGATGGCGAGCAGGTGCCGTCGGTGTCGTCCTCGCTGCTCGAGGACGTCCGCTTCGGCGCCGTCGACACCGCCAACGCCGGCAGCTGATTTCTCCACCCGCCCCTGGAGGGGGCGGGTCGGTCGCGCATGAAATGCGCGATCGGGGCGGGGTGACAGTCTCTCTACCTCTCTACGCAGTCGGTTTTTGCAGGAGCGTTGCGGCGTCAGCTCGAGACCGCGCTCGCGGCTTCACCCCACCTCGAGCACCGGGCAGTGCCCGCTGCGTCGATCCTCCCCCTCCAGGGGAGGATAAGAAAACGCCCCCTACTTGACCTCGGCGCCATTCACGAACGGCCGCACCGGATCGCCTTCGCGCAGCAGCGAGCCCGCGCGCGCGACCACGTCGTCGCCTTCGGAGAGGCCGCCCTTGATCTCGACATTGCCGCCCGACATCAGCCCGATCTCGACCCGCCGCGTCTCGATCCGCTGGCTCTTCACCACCTGCACCACGGTGCCGGCATTGGAATAGAGGATCGCGGCCAGCGGCACCGAAAGACCACAGCTCTGTGTGGTGCGGATGGTGGCGCGGCCCGATGAATTGATCAGCAGCCTGCGGTTGGTGGTGATCGCGATGAAGACCTGGCCGAGCTGACTGTTCGGCTCGACCGTCGGCGCCACGCGCCGGACTACGCCCTGCACCGCGCCGACGCCGACGATGTTGATCGAGGCGGTCTGGTTGGCCGCGAGCTTGCCGAGATCCTCGACCGGCACCAGGCCGACGAGGTCATATTCGCTGCGCGCGATGATCGAGAACAGCGCCTCGCCCCGCCCCGAGGCGATCGCCCCGATGGTCGCGGTCGACGACGCGATCACGCCGGCCACCGGCGCCGTCACATTGATCGACCCGCCCTCCGGCAGCGTCAGCCGCGCCAGCACCTGGCCGGCGGTGACCGTATCCCCGGCATCCGCCTGCACATCCGCCACCTTCAGCCCCGGCCGCTCGGGGCGCACCATCGTCTCCTCCCGCGCAATCACGGTGCCGGAGACCTCGACGGTGTTGTTGAAACAGGCGCGGGTGGCCTTCAGCACGGAAACCGCCGCGCCGCGCGGCTCGGTGGCCGTATCAGCGCGGGCGGGGGCGAGGCACGCGAGGGCGGCGAGGGGGAGGAAAAGGAGGGGGCGGGGAAAAGGGGGCATGATGAAATTGGTCATTGGCGTGCCGGTGAGGTTCACGGGCATCGATACCAGAACGGCCGGCTTTAGGCCAACGATGTGGCTGCCGCGACCCTATGGATCGATGCAAGGCTCCGAAACGCGCCGCGAGAATGTGGAAGGGTGTCGTCCGCGCCGCTGCTTGAGGATTAGATCCGTGAGCCCCGCTGCGGCATGCGAGATCTCCGCCCGTCATGCTGAGGCGCTCGCGGAACGCGAGCCTCGAAGGAGACGGCCCGACTGCCAGCAGCGGGCCGTATCCTTCGGGCCCTCCGTGGAGCTGGTCAGCGGCACGCTTTGCGCGGACGCCTCGGCTTCGGCGCCGCAGAAGGGGGCGGGCAGGCGGAGACCGCGTTCTCGGCCCGTCCGCACACTGAAATCCGCCGCGCCCGCAGCGTGATTCAGATGTGTCGTCGTCGAGCTACTGCGAGTCACTCGCCTCGCGTTTGGGCTGCGAAACCATCGCCTCGAGAATGATGAGCGGCAGATAGAAGAACAGCATGGCAACCTCCATTCGCTATAACAAGCGTGGTTGCCGGAAGCTGTTCCCAGATCAACAAGAGCTGATGCCGGAACATTTCCGGCAGTCGCCCTAGGTCGCGCGGCGCCTCGCCGCCGTCGCCGCCGCATCGACGACATTGTCCGCCTCCTCGCGCCAGCGCAAGATCTCCATCGCGAGCACCGGATGATTGAAGCCCTTCAGCTGCAGGTCGTCCAGCGGCGCGGCGTCGACCCATTGCTCGACCATGCCGTAGACGCGGCGGCTGACCACGATCTGGTCGGCCTTGGCTTCGGCGCAGAGGCGGGAGGCGAGGTTGGTGACGCTGCCGATGGCGGCGTATTCCAGCCGGTGCTCGAAGCCGACCTGGCCGAGCGTGGCGTAGCCGAGCGCGATACCCATGCCGAAGCCGAGGCTGTGGCCGCGGTTGCGCCATTTCTGGGTCAACTTGCCGATCGCCTCGCGCATCTCGACCGCCATCTTCACCGCGCGCCTGGTGTGGTCCTCGAACTGGATCGGCGCGTTGAACAGGATCATCACGCCGTCGCCGGCATAGCGGTCGAGCGTGCCTTCGTATTTGAAGATCAACTCGCCGAGCGCTGCGTGATATTCGCGCAGCACGTTCATCGCCTCCTCGGGCTCGGTCGCCTCGGTGAAGGCGGTGAAGCCACGCAGATCGCAAAACACCACCGTCACCTCGCGGCGATGACTCTGCAGCAGCGAATCGTGGCCGTCGGAGGAGGCGATCAGCTGGGCCACCTGCGGCGCCAGGAAGCGCTCGAGCTTCCTGATGCGCTCGATCTCGGCGAGCTGCTTCTCGACCCGCTCTGCAAGCGAGCGGTTGAAGTTGCGCAGCTCGTCGGTCTGCTCCTGCAGCTTGGCCGCCTGCTGCTGCACCGTGGCGTGGGCCGAGGCGAGCTCGCGGCCCTTGTGGTCGACCTCCGAGAACAGCTGCGCATTGCGCATCGCGAGCGCCGCCTGGTGACCGAAGGTGCGCATCAGGCCGATCAGGTTGGGCGCGAAGGTGCCGACCTGGCGCCGCAGCAGCACCAGCGCGCCCAGCGTGCCCTGCTGGTCCATCAGCGGCACCACCAGCACCGCATGGAAGCCGGCGGCAATCGCGATCTCGCGCAGGAGCTGGTTGTCGGCCGCGTAGAGATCGGACAGCGCGATCGGCTCGCCCTTCTCGGCGGCCTCGGAGAGGATGTTGGCGCCCTGGTCGACGACCAGATGCGCGCCGTCGGCCGCCTTGTCGATGCCGCTCGATTCCATCAGCGCGAACCGGCGCCTGGCGGCGTCGTAGCCATAGATCAGCACCGCATCGGCATGGGTGATCTCGAGCGCGCGCGCGGCGACCGTCGGCAGCACGGCATCGAGATCGAGCGAGGAGGCCACCGCGCGGCCGACCTCCTCCAGCACCTTGAGCTCGTTGATCGAGCGCGCGAGATCGCGCGTCCGCTCCTCCACCTTGGTCTCGAGGCCGGAATACGTCTCCTGCAGCTGGCCCGCCATGCTGTTGAACTGGTCCGCAAGCTCCTCCAGCTCGTCCTTGGTGTTGACGTCGATGCGATGGCTGAAATCGCCGGCCCCGAGCTTGCGCGCGCCGGTGCGCAGCGCGGTGATCGGCACCAGCATGCGCCGCGCCAGCAGCGTGCCGGCGGCAATCGCCACGACGAGACCGAGGCCGAGCAGCAGCGCCACGCGCATCAGCTGGTCGCGGATCGGGCTCAGCGCCTGCGCGGTCGGCTGCTCGAAATACACCACCCAGCCGAGCTTCGGCAGGCTGGATGATGCCGTCAGCACCGAATTGCCGTCGACGTCGCTTCCGGCGGCGAGCGGCGTGCCGTCAGGCGCGATCAGGGCGGCGACCTGGGGCAGCGTGGAGAGGTCGCGGCCGACATCCGGCCCCTTGGTGGAGGTGGCCAGCACCTTGCCATGGGGGTCGACGACATAGGCGAAGGTCGCCTTGCCGACCTGGGCATCGCCGAGGAAGTCCGAGAGGAAGCGCAGATCGATGTCGGCAACGGTGATGCCGTTGTTGAAGCCGGAATGCGCCACCGAGATCGACATCGACGGGCGGTCGCCGGAGAAGGTGGCGGGCGAATAGCTCACGCCGCGCGCGACGGTCTCGGTGAAACGCGGGTCGTGGGAGAAGTCGATGCCGCTCGAATACGCGATCTGGGTGCGCGACAGGCGAAGCAGCTCGCGGCCCTGGCCGTTGAGCCAGGTGAGCTGGCTGATCGGGGCAACCTGGTTCATCAGCTGGGCATAGTCGGTGCGGCGCTTCTCGATGGTGTCGACGCTGGCGCGGGTCACCCAGCTGATCTGGCGTTCCAGCTCCGAGATCGACTGGTCGATGCGCTTGGCTGTCGCCTCCGCCTTCTCGCTCATGGCGCCGGTCAGAGAGGCCTTGGTGGCGCGGTAGCTGATGAAGGTCTCGATCGCGCCGTTCACCGCCAGCACGAACACGACGAGGCCGACGAGGGAGACCACATATTTGGCGAACAGCCCCTCGCGCAGAAACCAGACCTTCGGTTTGACGCCGATCATCCAAGACCCTCATGCGGGCCGCCCCTGCGCTGCGGGGACGGGCCGCGGTGACGGGTCCGTTGTAGCACAATTGGCGGAACCCCAGTGTGAGCCTGCCGGCGTGGTTAGCGGGGGCGGCGCCCTTTGCTCCGTCATTCCGGGGCGGTCCGACCGGACCGAACCCAGAATCTCGAGATTCCGGGTTCGATGCTGCGCATCGCCCCGGAATGACGGGAGACAAACTCAAACCGTCACCCTGAGGTGCCGCCGCAAAGCGGCGGCCTCGAAGGGCGACGGCCCGGCTCTCGCAGCGGGGCCGTTCATCCTTCGAGGCCTGCGCTTGCGCTCCGGCGCCTCAGGATGACGGATCAGCCTACCGGTTAAACAATTGGCGCAGCACGTCATTCATGGGCGCGCTGTCCTGCGGTGCGTCCGGCTGGTTGCCTTGCTGGCTACCTTGGGCCTGGGTGGAGCTGCCGTCCGGCAGCGGAGGCTGTGGCGTCGGCGCCGCCTGGCCCTGCGGTGCGGAATTCGGCGGGATCGACCGGTTGCGGCGGCCGGTCCCCTGCTCGCTGCCCTGTTGGGAGCCAAGCCCCTGCTGGATCAGGTTGCCCAGCGTCTGGCCGAGCTGGCCGCCCAACAGATTGCCCTGTCCGCCGGCGTCGGTGCCACCGCCGGTGCCGCTGGTCTGGCCGCCGGCCAGTCCGCCGAGTCCGCCCAGAATGCCGTTCAGCCCGCCATTCGGCCCGAACAGGCCCTTGCCCATCTCGCGGAGTTTCGCATAGGCGGCGTCGGGATTGTCCATGATCCCGGCCATGTCGGGATAGATGCGCGGCTGCACCCAGGGGCCCTCGATCATCACGGGCACGCCGAAGCCGACGGGATCGGATGTGCGGCCCTGGCCTTGCGTGGTCAGCACCAGCTTGGGCTCGACGCGGAAGCCGATCTGCTTGGTCGAGAGGTCAACGGTGCCCGTGCCTGTCACCTTGACCAAGGGGCCCACCAGATTGAGATCGGTGGTCTGGGCCTGGCCGCGGTCGATGCGGAAGGAGGCGGAGAGCTGGGAGAGGTCGGTCGACTGCTCCTTGGTCGGATCCTCCTGCCATCCCGACAGGGTCGAAGCCGTGAGGCTGCGGATCATCTGCGCCACATTGATGCCGCGGATGGCGCCGTCCTGGAAATTCGCGAACACGGTGCCGGACATGTTGGACATGATCGCCTGCTGGCTGTTGCCGGCCGAGCGCGCGGCGATCTTGGCCTGCAGGCGCCCCTCGAGCTTGTCGAAATCGGCGAGCGAGGTCAGAAGCGGCAGTGCGCCGACATTGACCAGGTCGCAATGCATCGCAAAGGTCGGGCTCGGCGCCGTGGCGTCGAGGATCATCTCGCCATTGGCCTGGCCGCCATAGGCGCCGAGATTGGCGACCGCCGTCTTCATGATGCCGCCGGCCAGCGTCGCCTCGATCGCCGCCGGCGCAAACTGCGCCTGGCCGAGCGTGACCCCGGCGGCGGAGATGCGCAGCTGCGCATCGACATAATTGAGGCCGGTCAGGTCGAACGGCGCATTGCTCCAGGCCTGCACATTGGTGCCGGGCGGCGACTTGGCCAGCGGAATGTCGAGACGCTGGAAGTCGAGATCGAGCTTGACCAGCGGCTTGCTGGTGGCGTCGACCGAAGCCCAGCCCGAGAAACCGCCATTGCCGAGCGTTCCGCTGACGCCGTTGAAGCGGATCAGCGAGCCGGAGATCCGCACCTCCGCTTTCGCTGCGAGCAGCGCAGGCAACAGATCGGGCGCGTCGATCTTGATGTCGACGGGGATATTCTGCCGCTCGACCGGCGGCTGCGGCGCGACGGCCGAGACCTCGAATTTGATCGGCGAGGAGCCCGTGCGCGCGGATCCGGTCAGTTTCAGTGTCTGGTCGGCGCCGATGATGGCATCGGCCTCGATCCCGTCGATGCGGTTCTCGACCCGGTCGTGCACGTTGGCGAAAACGATCGTGCCGTTGCTGAGCCTGACGTGGTCGACTGCGATCGCCTCGGCTTCGCCCGCCGGCCTGGCGGGCTTGGCCGGGGCGGCCTCGCGATTGCGCAGCAGCGGGACATGGAACACGGGCTTGGTAATGATCAGCTCGCTGATCTCGGGCTTTCCGGACCAGGCGCTCGACAGCGGCATCTCGGCCTCGACGCTGCCGATGGTGATGCGGCCGGCGCCGTCGCGGTCCTTCGGGTCCTGCAGCGTGATATCGTGCAGTGTGAGGTTGAGCCGTGGCCACAGGCTGATCCGGGTGGTGCCGGCGACGGTCAGGCGATAGCCGGTTGCGCGCTCGACATGGTCGCTGATGGTCGCGCTGACGAAGCTCGAGGGGATTCCCACGGCCATCAGCAGCACGATCACGACGACAATGGCGGCGATCGCACCGCCGGCGGTTTTGAGGACTCTCATGTCGACATTCCCGGGGCAAACGGCATCGTGTCAGGCTCGGGCAGCCACCCCGGGCCAAAGCGTGTCGAGCTTATCCCGCAAAATGCGGGTCGGCTCAAAAGGGGCTCAAAAATAATCCTGGGTGCTGCAAAGTTATGTGACTTATGGCACACTTTGGGAGCGGGAATTATTTCAGATCCTGCGCACTGCAAATTTAAAGGTATTGCAATGAGCAAACAGGCCGAATTTGCGGTCATATTGAAAATGAATCCCATGTTTGCGGATCTCGGCGCCGACGAGCTCTCGCGCCTGGCCAATTTGTGTCACACCCAGCATCTCAATTCCGGCGAGGTGCTGTTCCAGAAGGGCGACGCGGGCAATGCCTTGTTCGGCGTGCGCCGCGGCCAGATCCGCATCGAGACCGGCGCCTCCGACGGCAGCCGGCTGACGCTGAACTTCATGGGACCGGGCGACCTGTTCGGCGAGGTCGCCGTGCTGGACGGGCAGAGCCGCACGGCGGATGCGACCGCGGGCGAGACGACCGAGCTGTTCGTGCTGCGGCGGGAGGATTTCCTCGGCTTCCTCGAGCGCGAGCCGAAGGTCGCGATCAAGATCATCGCGCTGCTGTGCCAGCGCATCCGCTGGCAGAGCGAGCGGATGGAGGAGTCGGTGCTGCAGCCCCTGCCGGTGCGTCTGGCGCGACGGCTCTGCGCGCTCGCCGACGATTTCGGCTCCGAGGTGCATATCTCGCAGGAGCAGCTCGGCATCTTCGTCGGCGCCGCCCGCGAAAGCGTCAATCGCCAGCTGCAGAGCTGGCGCAAGGACGGCATCCTCGACCTGCAGCGCGGCCGCATCCTCTTGCAGAACTTGCAGCGGCTGCACGCCATCGCGCGAAACGAATAGCCAGGCAAGGCGCCGGCCGGCGGCCGGCCCGCTCGCGCGAAGCGATGCGTCGAAATCCTACTCCGCGGCGGCCGCCGGCTTCTCGGACGAGGTCGTATGCGCGTCCTGAGGTGCGCCGGCCGCGTGGTCGGCATCGTCGTGGTGGGTGACGACGAGCCGCTTGGCGAGACGCCAGATCAGCGAGCCGAAATCGTCCATCACCATGAACATCGCCGGCACGAACACCAGCGACAGCACGGTCGAGAAGATCAGGCCGCCGATCACGGCGAGCGCCATCGGCGAGCGGAACTCGCCGCCGGCGCCGACCGCAAGCGCGCTGGGCGTCATGCCGGCGACCATCGCGATGGTGGTCATCACGATCGGGCGGGCGCGTTTCAGGCCGGCGTCGATCATGGCTTCGTCGCGCGGCGTGCCGGCGTGGATGGATTCGAGCGCGAACTCCACCAGCATGATGGCGTTCTTGGTCACGATGCCCATCAGCATCAATATGCCGATATAGACGGGGATGGTGAGCTGCTTGCCGGTGATCCATAGCGCGCCGATGGCGCCCCCGATCGAGAGCGGCAGCGAGAACAGGATGGTGATCGGCTGCAGGAAGGTGCCGAACAACAGCACCAGCACGGCGTAGACCATCATCAGGCCGGTGGCCATGGCGCTGGAGAAGCCGCCCTGCAGCTCCTTCATGGCTTCGGCGTCCTGCCCTTCGGTCACCTTGACGCCGCTCGGCAGGCTCCGCATGACCGGCAGATTGTCGATCTGGGCCATGGCGTCGCCCGAGGCGGCGGTGCCCGCGAGATCCGCAGCGACCGTGGCCTGGCGCTGGCGGTCGAAGCGGCTGATGCTGGTCGGGCCCTGATCGAGCTTGATGTCGGCGACCACGGAGAGCGGCACGCCGCCCTTCTCGCCATGCTCGCCGAGCGGCACCCGCAACTGCTCCAGCGTCTTCAGGTCGCTGCGCGCGGCGTCCTCCAGCTGCGCCCGGATCGGCACCAGCCGGTTGCCGGCGTCATATTTGGCGAGCGCGGGTCCGACATCGCCGATGGTGGCGACGCGAATGGTCTGCGACAGGCTTTCGGTGGAGACACCGAGCCGTGCCGCGAGATCCGGCCGCGGCCGGATGCGCAGCTCGGGCCGGTCCAGCGCTGTTTCAGAGACGACATTGGCGACCAGCGGAATGCGCTTCATCTGCGTCGCGAGCTCGCTTGCGACATTGTTGACGATGTTGCTGTCGGCGCCGAGCACGGTCAGCGAGATCGCGCGGTTGCCCTGGTCGTCGAGGAACCAGAAGCGGATGTCGGGGACGTCGTCGAGCTCATGGCCGATGGCGAGCTCGAGCTCGCGCTGGGTGATCTTGCGCTCGTTCTTGGGCGTATAGTTGATGATGAGGGTGGCGCGGCGGACCTCCTCGGCGCCTTGCGGCGAGCGGCCACCGTCGACGAAGACGCTTCGGATCTCCGGGCGCTTGCGCAGGCGCGTGACGATGTCCTCGGTCACCTTCTCGGTGTAGTCGAGCTGGGTGCCGGGGGGCAGCTCCAGGCCGAGCCAGGAGCGCGAGGAATCCTGCGCCGGCAGGAAGCTCTGCGGCAGCACCGTGATGCTCCAGATCGAGGCGGCGAAGATGCCGATGCCGATCAGCACGGTGATGTAGTGGTGCTTCACCGACCAGGCGACCACGCGGTGATAGGTGTTGAGAATGCGCCCCGGGGGCGGCTCCGCATGGCTGTGGTGCTTGAGGAAATAGGCCGCCAGCATCGGCGTCACGAAGCGCGCGGCAAGCAGCGAGAAGAACACCTGCACCGACACCGTGATGCCGAACTGCTTGAAGAACTGTCCGGCGATGCCGGGCATGAAGCTTGCGGGCGCGAAGATCGCGATGATGGTGAAGCTGATCGCGATCACCGCGAGGCCGATCTCGTCGGCGGCCTCGAGCGCGGCACGATAGGGCGTCTTGCCCATGTTCATGTGCCGCACGATGTTCTCGATCTCGACGATGGCGTCGTCGACCAGGATGCCGGTCGAGAGCGTGATGGCCAGGAACGACACCAGGTTGAGCGAGAAGCCGAGAATGTCCATCGCCCAGAACGCCGGGAAGATCGACAGCGGCAGCGAGATCGCGGCGATCAGCGTGGCGCGGATGTCGCGCAGGAACAGCATCACGATGATCACGGCGAGGATCGCGCCCTCGAACAGGGTCGAGATCGCCGCCTCGTAATTGCCCTTGGTGAATTCCACCGACGTGTCGATCAGCTTGAGGTCGACATCGGAATGCTCGGCCTTCAGCTCGTCGATGCGCTTCTGCACCGCCGCGGCCACCACGACGTCGCTCGCGCCCTTGGCGCGCTTGATGCCGAGCGCGACCACCGGCTCGCCGTTGAAACGGGCGAAGGTGCGGCGGTCCGCGATGGTGTCGGTGACCGTGCCGAGATCGCCGAGCCGCATCTCGCCGCCGCCGAACAGCGGGATCATGGTGCCGCGCAGGTCGTTCAGGGACTTGGCGCCGGCCAGCGTGCGGATCGCCTGGTCGTTGGTGCCGATCTCGGCGCGTCCGCCGGCGAGGTCGACATTGGTGCCGCGCAGGCTCTGGCTGACATTGACCGCGGTGAGCCCCGCGGCCTGCAGCCGGTCGGGATCGAGCGAGACCTGGATTTCGCGGTCGACACCGCCGATGCGCTCGACCTCGGCGACGCCGCGCACGCCCTGCAGCGCGCGCTTGACGACGTCGTCGACGAAATAGGACAGCTGTTCCGGCGTCTTGCCGGGCGAGATCGCGGCATAGGTGACGATCGGCAGCCCGATCACGTCGACGCGCTGGATCAGCGGCTCCGTCACGTTCTGCGGCAGGTTGGAGCGCACGCGGGTGACCGCGTCCTTGACGTCGTTGAGCGCGCGATCGGTGTTGGTCTCGAGCGCGAAGGCGATGGTGGTCACCGACAGGCCGTCGGTGATCGAGGAGGAGATGTGCCGCACGCCTTCGACGCCGGAGACGCCGTCCTCGATGATCTTGGTGACCTGGGATTCGAGCTCGACCGGCGCGGCGCCGAATTGTCCGACCGCGACCGAGATGACGGGGATATCGGCCGACGGCAAGTGCGTCACCGCAAGCTTGGTGAAGCTCAGCCAGCCGAGCACCAGGAGGATGATCGAGAAGACGACCGGCGGCAGCGGGTTGCGGATCGACCATGCCGAAATATTGATTGCCATCAGCGTACCTGTCGGTCGAGTTCTTCGGCGAACATGGTCTTCACCTGGTCGCCATCATGCAGCGAAGAGCCGGCGTCGGCGACGACGATCTCGCCGACTTCGAGGCCGTCGGTGATTTCGGTGTCGGTGTCGGTGACGAGGCCCACACGCACCTTGCGCGTCTCGATGGTGTTCGCCTTGACCACCTGGACGGTGAGATGATCGATGGCGCTGTTCGGGATCGAGACGCCGCAAGAGCGCTTGGCGTCGATCGAGGCGCGGGCGAACATGCCGATCTTCAGGGTCGGATTGTTGGTGAGCGCGATCCGGACATGGCCGAGCTGGGTGGCGCGGTCGATCTGCGGCGAGATCAGCCTGACGCGCCCGACCATGTCGGGGGCATCGTCGCGGCTGATGCGGGCAGGCGCTCCCGGGTTGAGCTTGGGCAGGTGCACCGCCGGCACCTCGGCGTCGAGCTCGATGTCGTTGTTGATGGAGATGCGGAACATCGGGCCGGCCTGGGGCGAGGCCGGCGCGCCGACCGCGGTCCTGACCTCGGTGACGAGACCGGGTCCCGGCGCGCGCAGCGACACCGGGCCGGTGCGGCCGGCCGGGGCGCCCGGCTGCTGCTGCGGCGGCGCCGACAGCCGCGCCAGCTCCTGATTGTCGGTGACGAGGTCACCCTCGCGGACATAGAGGTCGGTGACCTTGGAGCCCTCCTGGTCCGCGCCCACCACGGCCTCGCGGCGCGGCACGAGATGGCCTGTCACCCGCACCTGGTCGGAGAAGCAGCCATTGGTGGATTTGGTCACCACCACCAGCGCATCGCCCGGCTTTTCCGTCTCCACGACATGGTGACGGTGCTCGAACCAATAATAGATGCCGATCAGCACGGCGAAGAACACCACGCCGCCTGCGGGCTTTACGTATTCGGTGAGCGTCATTGCAAGGTCAATCCGGACAAACGAGCGTCCCGCAACCTTGCGGGACGCGCTTCTTCAGCATGAGATGGGCGCCACGGGCGGTAACCGGCCGGCTACTTCGAGGCGGTGGTCTTGTTTTCCATGTTGACCACCTGCACGCGGCGGTTCACCTCGGCGAGCGGCTGGCTCGGATCCTTCAGCTTGCTCTTGCCGTAGCCGACGGTGACGAGGTCGGCCGGCGCGATGCCGTAATTCTGCATCAGGTAGCGCTTGATGGCGTCGGCGCGCCGCTCGGACAGATCCTGGTTGTAGCCTTCGCCGCCGGCGGCGTCGGTGTGGCCGGCGACGATGAAGGTCGCGCCCTTCAGGTCCGGGTTGGTCAGCGCGCGGCCGAGCGCCTGCACCGACGGAAGCGACTTTGCGCTGATGTCGGCGGAGTTGTAGTCGAAGGTGATCTCGAGATCGATATTCGGCTTGTCCTTGGCGATGGTCGCGATCTCCTCGCGCTCGGCCGTGGACAGCGAGCGGGTGGCGCGGCCGCGGATGCTCTGGACGAACTTGCCCTCGGCCTCGGTTGCGGCCGGGTCGGTCTGCGGGCCGATCGACAGTCCGCGGGTCAGGGGCTTCTTGGGCGGGGCGAGCGCACGGACGATCTGGTCCTCGGTGACATTGGCGTCGCCCGCCTGCGCCTGTACGAGCCCGAACCAGAGTGCGGCGCCGATCGCGGCCGCCGCAAGCATGACGCCGGATCGCCTTGCGAACATCCTCGACATTGCCAGTCCCTCCTGCGCTGTCTGGCGCGCTTCCCAATCATTTGCGGGGGACGGGCAGCCCAAATCGCCGGTCCCAGCCACCTATTGTATGTCGCCGGCGGCGCGGATCGGTTCGCGCGGCTGCCGGCCTGCACGCTCAAAATATGACGTCAGCGAACCCCGTAGCCCTCGTATTCCTGCACGATATTGGGGTCCATGGCCTTGGCATTGGCTATATCCAAATTGCCTTCGGAAATCGAGCCATTCCGCTGCTTGGCGAGGCCGCGGCCGTAGAGCGAGGAGGTCAGGCGCGGATTGATCTTCAGCGCCGCGTCGAAATCGGCAATGGCATTCTTGTTCTGGCCTGCCTTGAGGTTGACGAGCCCGCGGCTGTCCAGCGCGTCGACGAAATTCGGCCGCAGCCGCAGCGCCTCGTTGCAGTCCCGCAGCGCCGATTGCAGGTCGCCGACCACCGTGCGGGCCCAGCAGCGATTGTTGAGCGCCTCGACGTCCTTGGGATTCAGCCGGATCGTGTCGTCGAAATCCTTGATCGCGAGGCTGTAGGCGCCCTTGCTGGCATAGACCTGCCCGCGCCGGTACAGCGCGTTGACGTCATCGGGGTTGGCGTCGATCTTGGCCGTCAGGCTCTTGATGGTCGGGTCGTCGGCGAGCGCCACCTGCGTCGGCTGAGCGGGTTGAGCCGGCTGGTTGTCGGTCGCCGCGGGAGGCGGCGGTGGGACAGGCGGCGGCTGAGGCGCAATCTCGACCTTTGCGGGCGGCGGCGGAGGAGGGGGCGGCACGACTTGCGGCGCCGGACCGGAGGCCGGGGGCTGCGCAGCCGGCGGCTGGGCCGGCGGAAGCGTCGCAATGGACGGCGCCGGCGGGCGCGGCGGGCCACCGGCGCCCGGGACGAAGGAAAAGTCCTCGGACAGCGAGGATGAAATCCAGGGGATCTGCTCCTGGCGCGAGGCGCGGCTGACGCCGATGCGCGTCTTGTTCAGCGTCTCCTCGGCCATCAGGTCGGGGACACGGATCTCCTTGAGCAGCTCCTGCACGAACAGGCTGTGGTCGCCGCCATTGTCCGAGATCACCGACGACAGCGCCGCCGAATACATCACCAGCGTACCATTGGGGGCGACCACGGGCGCAAGGCCCGCGGAGAAGGAACGGAAGCGCCGCTCATAGGGATTGCGCCTGGAGGCATCGAGCAGGGCGATCTTGACGCCGGCGCCGCGGTTGTTGATCTCGTTCAGGACAGCCTCGAGGCTGAGACCGTCGCGGCGGACGTCGGATTCCTGCCACAGCTGGCAGTCGACCGGCATCATGTAGCTCTGCCGGTTGGACTGGATGCCATAGCCCGAGAAGAACAGCAGCACCACGTCGCCGGGCTTGATCTTGGCATAGAGCTTGTCGAAAGCGCGCCGCATGGCGTCGCCGTTGAGGTTCTCGCCGATGTCGACCTTGAAGCCGTCGCGCTTGAGCTCGTCGGCGACGTCGTGGGCGTCGTTGACCGGTTCCCGCAGCGGCGTGTCGGCGTCGGGATATTTTGCGTTGCCGATGACGAGGGCATAACGGTCGCCGGCGGCGGACGATGGAACGGTCGAGGCGACCGAGAAAATCAAGGCGAGCAGTAATGCAAGGCGAATTTTCATCACTCAGCGGTCCAGCGAAATAGGCGCCGATACCAGCTTGCGCCCCAGCGACCTTACTCTACGCATGGGGCATTATCAAACCGGCCTTCTCACCCGTCAACCGCTTGGAGAATAGCGGCAATTGCTGCCCGCCATTGGCGGTCGACGGTGCGACGCGCGGCCTTGCAGCTCGCCTCTGCTGGTTGCATCGGGATGCTCGGCTCACAATCGCAAGTTCCAACTATTAAGTACCTCGCAGGAGTATGAGTGTGATTGGGCTCACATTACGACATGCCTGCGTCAAGTCGGTGACAGGGCCTGTGACGAATTGACCTTTCGCGGCTGCGATGGCTTGGTGTCGGCTCTCGTCTTTCAGGAAAGAAAAAAATGGGAAACGCCTACGAGATCTATGCGCTTCGCTATGCGACCATGGCGGCGCGCACGCCGCAGATGAATTTCCTGTCGCCCGATCCGCACGAGACCACGGCACAGGCGCTGGACTATTTCGTCTGGCTGGTGCGCGGCGGCGGCCGCGACATCCTGGTCGACACCGGGTTCAATGCCGAAGAGGCCGAGCAGCGCGCCCGCAAGCTCACCCTCAACCCGGTCGATGCACTGGCGCGATTCGGCGTCGCGGCCGCCGATATCGGCGACATCATCGTGACCCATCTGCACTATGATCACGCCGGCAATCTCGACCGCTTTCCCAGGGCGCGCTTCCATCTGCAGGAGCGCGAGATGGCCTATGCGACGGGCCGCTGCATGTGCAACGGGCTGCTGCGCCATCCCTTCACGGTCGAGCACGTGACGCAGATGGTGCGCCATGTCTATGGCGAGCGCGTCACCTTCCATTCCGGCGACGGCGAGGTCGCGCCGGGCGTCACCGTGCACCGCGTCGGCGGCCATTCCGACGGCCTGCAGGTGGTGCGGGTCGAGACCGAACGCGGCCCGGTCGTGCTCGCCTCCGACGCCGCGCATTACTATGCCAATCTGCAGCGCCGGAGCCCGTTTCCGATCGTCTACAACGTCGGCGACATGGCCGCCGGCTGGGAGACCGTCGAGCGCCTCGCCGGCCATCCCGACCGCTTCATCCCCGGCCATGATCCGATCGTGACCGAAATCTACCCGCGCGCCAGCGACGAGGTCGATGCGTTTGCCCTGCACAAGGTGCCGTCACGGTCGTTTGCGAAGTAGCGGGCGGCCGGGACGGCACAGGCGGTGCCGTCCCGGCCGTCGCCAGGCACGACACTGAAGCAATCGCCTCTGCGCCAATTGCCGCCGAATCAGTCTTCGCCCGTGGACGTGTCAGGCCATGACCATCGCGCACCGGATCATCCCCGCACTCTGGCTCGTCTTCGCCGCCTATTGGGCGATCGCGGCCTTTGGCGTGAAACGCAATGCGGAACCGGTGGCGTGGTGGAAACAAATCCTGCCGCGGCTGGCGATTGCCGCACTCGTCATCGTCGCATTGACCATCCCGCCGCTGCGCCATGCGCTGCGAGACGCGCTGCGGCTTGTGCAGGTCCATGCCGCGGATGGCGCGCTCATGGGGACGATCGGCACGATGCTGGTCGGCCTCGGCATCGGCCTTGCCATCTTCGCCCGTGTCCATCTGGGACGGAACTGGGGGATGCCGATGTCGAAGAAGGAGAATCCGGAGCTTGTCACCGGCGGGCCCTATGCCCTTGTTCGTCATCCGATCTACAGCGGCATCATCCTCGCCATGCTCGGGACGGCGCTCGGACTGAGCATCATCTGGGCGCTCCCGCTCATCGTGTTCATTCCCTACGCCATCTACAGCGCGCGGCGCGAGGAAGAGTTCATGTGCCAGCAATTCGGCGAGACCTATCGCGCCTATATGCGCCGAACCAGCATGCTCGTGCCTTTCGTGCTGTGATTGCGCCGCGACTCTGACACTTCATTCCGTCATTCCGGGGCGCCGCGTCAGCGGCGAACTACGGTGCGCAATTGCGCACCTGAGAATCTCGAGGTTGCGGCGCGAGATTCCGGGTTCGCCCTTCGGGCGCCCGGAATGACACCGAGTGAATCAAGCGTCTGGGTCACAACACTAGAGCATGCCTGCTTCGCTGTCCCGGTCGGTTTGTCTTTTCCGGATGGTCGTCAGCTCCTGGCTGCACGAGACAAACTCGCTGGTCCCGGCCCGCATTCCGAATTTTTCGCAGAAAGCGCTGGTCTCGTCCGCCAGCGTTCGGTCCAGGGCGGCTTGCGCGTCCGCGCGCATGGCCGGACCGGCGACGAGGACCCCGTACAGGCCAAACGCCATCAAGGCGGCGACGAGCAACGCCAACGGAACGCGCGAGCCGGTCTGAGGATCGATGGTCGAACCGATGCCGAGTCTGGTCATTATGAATTCCCCTCAAATATGATTTTTCAAAAGTCCGTCCCTCTTGGACCAAGGGGGCGCGGTTGCAATGCGACTTCCGCGAGGAAGGATAAGCAGGACACGCAAGCGATCGATGTGAACCGGTTCACACGCGACGTCCCTAAACTGTCGGCAAGACCGAGATAAACCTTGCCGGCAGCCTTGCGGCGCAGACCAAACAGTCTCACCGAATCCGGCACGCTACCGCGCCTCTGTTTCAGCAGTGTTTCGTCGTCCGGTCCCGGATTGATTTGCCCGACGGGCGGGGGCGGCGGATTCCTGTCAAGCCTTGCACTCAAAAATATTTCTGTTTTTCGAAATGTAGAATCGGTTGTATGGTTCGCGCATCGCGCATCGCGCATCGCGCCTCGTTGCAGAGGGACGTTTCGCGATCGTCACGAACCTGAGGCGGGGATGCGGTGGACGCGGATGTGCCTGACTGACGAGCGGCACGGAGGCGTACGGCGAAATCGTGTGGTCCTGGCGCCCCAAGGCTCTGGCGTCAAGTTGCCGACGATGCTTGCGCATCGCGGCGATGACGGTGGCAAACGAGATGGTTCACCGGGGAGATCACGTATAAGCCGTCAAACCATCGCGCAGGGAAGGCCGGAGTGTCTTCGCCTGTACCTGTGGTCACGCGCCCTTTGCGCACATTTTCTGGCGCGAGGGCCCCGGGTGCAGCGGTCACCCGGCCTTCCCTGCGCCCTCTGACCTTAGAAAGAGGGCGGAGATGATGCAAAGCTCGGGCGATTTCCGTCGCGAGAACGCGGGTGTGTGTCCTCAAATGTCTCCCACCGTCATCCTGGCGGGTGCCGGGACGACGCGTGGAGATGGGGCGACGCTAATACACGTCCTTCGCGTCGGCCTCTTCGCTGGTCTGGATCAGATCGAGGCTGCGTTCGACCTTTCCCAACAGCCGCCCCAGCTCCTTGCGTTCCCCGGTCGACAGGCAGGCGAGCATCTCCTGTTCCCGGCGCAGCAGGCGCGGGATCAATTCGTCATAGAGCGCCTTGCCCTTGCGCGTCATGCGCAGGCGAAACTCGCGGCGGTCGTCGGCATTGGCGACGCGCTCGATCAGCTCGCGCTCGAGCAGCGCGGTGACGGCGCGGCTGATGGTGGATTTATGGGTCCGGGTGCATTGCGAGATGTATTGCGCGCTGCACGCTTCGCTGCGGAAGCCAAGGGTTGCCAGCACCCGCCACTCCGGAATGTCGAGCCCGTAGCGCGTCTGGTACTCGCTCGACAGCGCCTGGCTGACTTCGGCAGCAAGGCGATTGAGGCGGAACGGCAGGAATTTGAACAGGTCGAGCCGGCCGCGCTTGCCGGCGCCTTCGCCGGGGGACGCGACGCCGGCTTCGTTCGACAGGCGCTTTTGCGAGCCTCGCTCCAATTTGAACTCCGATCCCGCCTTGACGGCCAAATCCGTTGGATGCATATTAGTTGCAAGTGAAACCATTTTGCAAGTGGTCGATTTTCCCTCGAGGGAGGTTTTCGGGGATGGCGCAAGCCAACAGCCAGGTCCAGGACGGGACGGCGAACGGCGCAAAGACCCAGTTCGGTTACCGCCGCCATGTCGATCAGGATCACTCGGCCACCGAAATCGCCGAGCACCCCGTCGTCGTGGTCGGTGCGGGCCCGGTCGGCCTGTCCCTCGCCATCGATCTCGCGCAGCGCGGCCAGAATGTGGTGCTGCTCGACGACGCCGACCGGATCGGCGAGGGCTCGCGCGCGATCTGCTTCTCGAAGCGCTCGCTGGAATATTGGGACCGGCTTGGCGTGGGCGACCGCATGGTCGACAAGGGCGTGGTCTGGAGCGTCGGGCGGATCTTCCACGGCCCCTCCGAGCTCTACCAGTTCAATCTGCTGCCCGAGCAGGGCCGCAAGCGGCCCGCCTTCATCAACCTGCAGCAGTTCTATGCGGAAGCCTATCTGGTCGATCGCGTTGAGCAGTTGCCCGCGATCTCGCTGCGCTGGCGCAACAAGGTGACCGCGCTCGAGCAGCGCAACGACGGCGTCGTTGTCAGCATCGCAACACCCGAGGGGCCATATCGGCTGCTCGCCGCCTACGTCATCGCCTGCGACGGCGCGCGCTCGTCGCTGCGACAGATGGTGGGCGCGGAGTTCGCGGGCCAGGTGTTCGAGGACCAGTTCCTGATCGCCGATGTGAGGATGACGGCGGAATTTCCCACCGAGCGCTGGTTCTGGTTCGACCCGCCGTTCCATGCGGGGCGCTCGGCGCTGTTGCACAAACAGCCGGATGACGTCTGGCGCATCGATCTGCAGCTGCGGCCCGACGCCGATCCCGCGGCCGAAAAGCGGCCGGAGAATGTACGGCCGAGGATCGCGCGCATGCTCGGCCACGACAAGTTCGAGTTCGAATGGATCTCGCTCTACAAGTTCCAGTGCCGCCGCATGGACAGGTTCATTCATGGCCGCGTGATCTTTGCCGGCGACGCCGCGCACCAGGTCTCGCCCTTCGGCGCGCGCGGCGCCAATTCGGGCCTGGAGGATGCGGAAAATCTCGCCTGGAAGCTCGACCGCGTGCTGCGCAAGCAGTCGCCGGAGCGCCTGCTCGACAGCTACCATGTCGAGCGCAGCGCCGCGGCCGATGAAAACATCCGCGAATCCACCCGCTCGACCGATTTCATGGCGCCGAACACGCCGCAAGAGGCGCGGCTGCGCAAGGCCGTGCTGGCGCTGGCGAAGGAGACCGAGTTCGGCAAGCGCATGGTCAATGGCGGTCGCCTGTCGGTGCCGACGGTCTATGACTCACCGCTGTCGACGCCGGACCGCGATTCCTGGCGCGCCGGGCCGCGGCCGGGAACGTCGATGTACGACGCGCCGATCGATGGGCGCTATCTGACCGATGCGTTCATCGAGCAGGGCAAGCGGTTCGCCTGTCTTGCATTCGGCAACGGCAACGCCCTCGAGGCGCCTGATAGTGTCGGCTTGATCCGGATCGGCGGCGAGGGCGGCTTTGCCGAGCGCGATCATCTCGCATCCGCGCGTTATGATGCCGAGCCGGGCACCACCTATCTACTGCGGCCGGACGGCTACGTCGCCGCGCGCTTCCGGCATCCGACGCGCGCCGCGCTGGATGCCGCGTTGTCGCGCGCCGCCGGATTGAATTGAGTGCTGGCCATGACGCTCTCCACCAGCTCGAATTTCGCAAAGCCCGACGATGCGTTCCGCGCCATCGTGGAGGCCCACAGGGGCCTGAGCGACGCGCAAAGCGCCGATCTCGACGCGGCGCTGGTCTTGATCCTGGCCAACCATATCGGCGACATCGCGGTGTTGCGCGAGGCGATTACGCTCGCCAAACGGCGCGTGACCGACGCCGCCCAACAGCAACAACAGCAGCAACAATAGGCTTCGTAAAGGGAACCAGTCGATGGCCAAAGGCTTCGCATCCACCACCGATCTCGCCGAGAAGAAGATCACCTTCTCCGATATCGGCTCCGACATCTACGCCTTCACCGCCGAAGGCGATCCGAACACGGCCATCATCGTCGGCGACGATTCCTGCCTCGTGTTCGATGCGCAGGCGACGCCGGCGCTGGCGAACAAGGTGATCGAGCGCGTGCGCACCGTCACCGACAAGCCGATCAAATATGTGGTGCTGTCGCATTATCATGCGGTGCGCGTGCTCGGCGCGTCGGCCTATCATGCCCAAGGCATTGTCGCCTCGGAAGAGACCTATCGGCTGATCGAGGAGCGCGGCAAGCAGGATTGGGATTCCGAATATGGCCGCTTCCCCCGCCTGTTCCAGGATGCCCAGAGCATTCCCGGCCTGACCTGGCCGACGCTGACCTTCGAAGGCGAGATGACGATCTATCTCGGCAAACGCGAGGTGCGGCTGATGCAGCTGGGCGCGGGCCACACGTCAGGCGATATCGTCGCCTGGGTGCCGGATGCCGAGGTGATGTGCTCGGGCGACCTGATCGAATACCATTCGGCCTGCTACTGCGGCGACGCGCACTTACGCGAATGGCCGGCGACGCTGAACGAAATCCGCGCCTTCAATCCCAAGGCGATCGCGCCCGGCCGGGGCGATGCGCTGAAAGGCCTTGCCACCACGCGCGAGGCGATCGCGATGACGCGCGATTTTGTCACGTCGCTCTATGGCGCGGCCGAGCTGTCGGTGGCCAAGGGCCGCAGCCTGAAGGACACCATGGCTGCGACCCGCGAGGTCATGGATCCGAAATTCGCGAGCTTTGCGATCTACGAGCACTGCCTGCCCTTCAACATCTCCCGCGCGTTCGACGAGGCCTCAGGGATCGACGATCCCGTGATCTGGACCGCGGAGCGCGACCGCGAGATGTGGGCTGCCCTGCAAGGAGGATGACATGAACATCAATACCTCGCCTGAGAAGATCGGACACGCGTCGGCCCATGTCACGCCCGGCTACATGTCCGGCTTCGGCAACAGCTTCGAGACGGAGGCGCTGCCCGGGGCGCTGCCGATGGGCCGCAACTCGCCGCAGCGCTGCGCCTATGGCCTCTATGCCGAGCAGTTGTCCGGCTCGCCCTTCACCGCGCCGCGCGGCAGCAATGAGCGCTCCTGGCTCTACCGCATCCGCCCCTCGGTCAAGCATTCCGGCCGTTTCACCAAGGTCGATGCCGGCCTGTGGCGCAGCGCGCCCTGCCATGAATTCGAGATGCCGATCGCGCAGCTGCGCTGGGACCCGACGCCGATCCCATCAACTGAAATGACCTTCCTGCAGGGCGTGCACACCATGACCACGGCGGGCGACGCCAACACCCAAGCGGGCATGGCGGCGCATGTCTACATCATCACCAAATCGATGGTCGATCAGCACTTCTACAATGCCGATGGCGAGCTGATGTTCGTGGCGCAGCAGGGAAACTTGCGCTTCATCACCGAGTTCGGCCGCATCGACATCGAGCCGGGCGAGATCGCCGTGATTCCGCGCGGCGTGAAATTCCGCGTCGAGATTCCCGCCGGCCCTGCGCGCGGCTATCTCTGCGAGAACTACGGCGGCGCGTTCACGCTGCCGGAGCGCGGGCCGATCGGCGCCAACTGTCTTGCGAACGCGCGCGACTTCCTGACGCCGGTCGCTTCCTACGAAGACAAGGACGCACCGACCGAGCTCTACGTGAAATGGGGCGGCTCGCTGTGGAAGACCGTGCTGCCGCATTCGCCGATCGACGTGGTGGCCTGGCACGGCAATTACGCGCCCTACAAATATGATCTGCGCACCTTCTCGCCGGTCGGCGCGATCGGCTTCGATCATCCCGATCCCTCGATCTTCACCGTGCTGACCTCGCCGTCGGAGACGGCGGGCACCGCCAACATCGATTTCGTCATCTTCCCCGAGCGCTGGATGGTCGCGGAAAACACCTTCCGGCCGCCCTGGTACCACATGAACATCATGAGCGAGTTCATGGGGCTGATCTACGGCGTCTATGACGCCAAGCCGCAAGGCTTCGTGCCCGGCGGCATGAGCCTGCACAATTGCATGCTGCCGCACGGCCCCGACCGCGACGCCTTCGATCATGCCAGCAATGGCGAGCTCAAGCCGGTCAAGCTCACGGGCACCATGGCCTTCATGTTCGAGACGCGCTACGCGCAGCGCGTCACCGAATATGCCGCGAAGTCCGCGACGCTGCAGGATGACTACGCGGATTGCTGGAAGGGCCTGGAGAAGCGGTTCGATCCGACCAGGCCGTGAGTGATGCATGCGACTTCCGGCGGGATCGGCCTTGCTCGACGTCGTCCCGGCGAAGGCCGGGACCGATAACCACAAGCGCGTGTTCGCGCGATGATTGTCGGCCACCGAATGCCGCAGAAAGATTCCGCGGTATGGGTCCCGGCCGTCGCCGGGACGACAGCGTGCTGGCCGGGCCGTGACCGCGTCGAGACTGGAGAAAAGCCTTGTCCAACCCCAACGACCCAAAACTCCGCTCCTTCATTCCCGTCGATCCCGCTTCCGACTTCCCGATCCAGAACCTGCCCTACGGTGTGTTCTCGGCGAATGGGCTCGCGCCGCGCCTAGGCGTTGCGATCGGCGATTACGTGCTCGATCTCTGGGAGCTTGCGCAAGACGGCCGGCTGGATGTCTGCGAGCCCGCTGTGTTTGCAGCTACTTCACTCAATCCCTTCATGGCGCTGGGACCGCAGGTCTGGACCCGCACACGGGCGCGTATCAGCGAGCTGTTGCGGCACGACAATCCCGAGCTGCGCGACAATGACGAGTTGCGCCAGCTCGCGCTGGTGCCGATGAAGGACGTGACGCTGCATTTGCCCTTCACCGTCTCCGGCTACACCGACTTCTATTCATCCAAGGAGCACGCCACCAATGTCGGCGTGATGTTCCGCGGCAAGGACAATGCGCTGCAGCCGAACTGGCTGCACATGCCGATCGGTTATAACGGCCGGGCCTCCACGGTCGTGGTCAGCGGCACAAAGGTGCGCCGGCCGCGCGGGCAGCTCAAGCCGCCGAGCGCCGACGTGCCGAGCTTCGGCCCGTGCAAGCGGCTCGACTTCGAGCTCGAGATGGGTGTCGTGATCGGCCAGCCGTCGGCGATGGGCGAAATGCTCAGCGAGAGCCGGGCCGAGGAGATGATCTTCGGCTTCGTGCTGCTCAACGACTGGAGCGCGCGCGACATCCAGCAATGGGAATATGTGCCGCTCGGGCCGTTCCAGGCCAAGGCCTTCGCGACCTCGATCAGCCCATGGGTGGTGACCCGCGAGGCGCTTGAGCCATTCCGCCTGCACGGGCCGGAGCAAACTCCGGTGCCGCTCCCCTATCTGCGCCAGACCGGTGCGAACAATTACGATCTCGCGCTCGATGTCGGCTTGCGCGCGGGATCAATGAATAAGCCGCAGAGCATCTCGCACACCAACTTCAAATACATGTACTGGTCCTCGGTGCAGCAATTGATGCACCACGCCTCCAGCGGCTGTGCGATGAATGTGGGCGATCTCCTCGGCAGTGGCACCATCTCGGGTCCCGAGAAAGGCCAGCGCGGCAGCCTGCTGGAGATCAGCTGGAACGGCACCGAGCCGCTGGACTTGCCAGGCGGCATCAAACGCGCGTTCCTGGAAGACGGCGACTCGCTCGTGATGCGCGGCTGGTGCCAGGGCGACGGCTATCGCGTCGGCTTCGGCGAAGTCGAGGGGACGATCCTGCTGGCTGAGTGATTTTGCCTTACGTCATTGCGAGCGAAGCGAAGCAATCCAGGGCCACACGTGAGACTCTGGATTGCTTCGTCGCTCCGCTCCTCGCAAGGACGGTGGCTTGCGTGTCACCTCTCCTCCGGCCGAACGTCTCTGATCCGCGTCGAATGTGCGGCAACTTCATCGACCGTGAACTTCAGATGCACGCGCTTCTCCGACGGCGGCTGATTGACGGCGCAGACGCCCGCCCGCCATGGCCTCAAAGGCCGGATCGGCCGCGGCGCAAAGCCGCCGCCGCAATTCGGGCAGACGTTGAAGAGCCTGGTCTCCACGCAATCCGCGCAGAAGGTGCATTCGTAGGAGCAGATGCGCGCATCGCTCGCGTTCGGCGGCAGGTCCTTGTCGCAATATTCGCAGTTCGGTCGCAGCTGCAGCGCCATGGTCGGCTCCCGGATCGCTTCCGGACAGATCATCGCAGATCGGGCGCGGCCAGCGAATGACGGAATTCCCTCGAATTGCGCCAGGCTTCCGCTCAGCTTCGCAACGGCAATTTTCCGCTCTCCTTGAGCCGGTCGAGCACGATCGAGGAGCGCACATGCGCCACGCTCGGATGCGGCATCAGGACGTCGTTGACGATGTCGGAGAGACTCTTCAGGTCGCGCAGCACCGCCTTCAGCACATAGTCGGAATCGCCGGTGAGCGAATAGGCCTCCTGGATGTCGTCGATGCGGTTGACTAGCGCGCGGAATTTCTTCGCATTGTCGGGCGAGTGCGTGGCCAGCGTAATCTGGATGAACGCGATGACGCCGAAGCCGAGCGCGTCGGAGGCAAGCTCGGCGCGGTAGCCCGAGATCACCTTCTCCTCCTCCAGCCGCATCCGCCGGCGCGAGCACTGCGAGGCCGACAGTCCCGCGACCTCGGCGAGCTGCTGGTTGGTGAGCCGGCCATCGTCCTGCAGCGCGCGGAGGATCCTGAGGTCGAAGCTGTCGAGCGAAATCATGCATGAAGTCCGCTATTTGTGCACAGATCGTGCAAAGGATACCGAAAATGCAACTCGTTTGCACGCCAATTGCGGCGGCGATGGGCGACTATCCCTGGACCGCAAGAGGGAGATTCGCATGGGTCCGTTTCCGCATGACGCGCCGCCGGCCACGATCAGCGCCGACAACCCGATGGGCACCGACGGCTTCGAGTTCGTCGAATACGCCCATCCCGATGGCGCCGCGCTGCATGCGCTGTTCAAGCTGATGGGCTTTGCGCCAGTGGCGCGGCACCGGACCAGGAAGATCACCGTCTACCGCCAGGGCGACGTCAACTATCTCGTCAATGAGGAGCCCGGCAGCCACGGCTTCAATTTCGTCGGCCAGCACGGCCCCTGCGCACCCTCGATGGCCTTCCGGGTGGTCGACGCCAAGCGCGCCTATGACCGCGCCATCGCGCTCGGCGCGGAGCCGGCCGACATGCCGGCCGCCCAGAAGGTGCTCGATGTGCCCGCCATCAAGGGCATCGGCGGCAGCCTGCTGTATTTCGTCGACCGCTATGGCGCGAAGGGCTCGGCCTACGATGCCGAATACGAATGGCTCGGCGCGCGCGATCCGCGGCCGGCCGGGGCCGGCCTGTTCTATCTCGATCATCTCACCCATAATGTGCATCGCGGGCGGATGGATGTCTGGGCCGGCTTCTACGAGAGGCTGTTCAACTTCCGTCAGATCCGCTTCTTCGACATCGAGGGCCGCGCCTCGGGCCTGTTCTCCCGCGCGCTGACCAGCCCCGACGGCAAGATCCGGATTCCGATCAACGAGGATGCCGGCGATTCCGGGCAGATCGAGGAATATCTCAAGGTCTATCGCGGCGAGGGCATCCAGCACATCGCCTGCGGCTGCCGCGACATCTACCAGACCGTCGAATCCTTGCGCGCCGCCGGCCTGCCCTTCATGCCTTCGCCGCCCGACACCTATTTCGAGAGGATCGATGCGCGGCTGCCCAAGCACGGCGAGGATGTCGCGCGGCTGAAAACGAACGGCATCCTGATCGACGGCGAGGGCGTGGTCGACGGCGGCCAGACCAAGGTGCTGCTGCAAATCTTCTCGGCCAACGCGATCGGGCCGATCTTCTTCGAGTTCATCCAGCGCAAGGGAGACGACGGCTTCGGCGAAGGCAATTTCAAGGCGCTGTTCGAATCGATCGAGGAAGACCAGATCCGCCGCGGCGTGCTGAAAGTGGATGATGCCGCGTAGCTCCGCCGCGCGGACGCGTCGCTCCCCTGGCCGAGACGGCTAAAGCGCCATGAGATGCGGTTGAAGCGGTGCGAGCAGCAATCTCGGTCTACCTCTCCCGGAGGGAGAGGTCGGATTGCATCGCAAGATGCAATCCGGGTGAGGGATTACGGTCTATCGAGAGAGCTGCGGCCCTCACCCGAATTGCGCTCCGCGCAATCCGACCTCTCCCCGCCGGGGAGAGGTGTAGCCCGCGGCGCCAATCGAACCCCGCCCACTCAGCGTTTCCATGCGCCCAGCAAATCCGCCAGCGCCACCGTCTCCGGTTCGCGTATCGCCGACGGCGTGCGCGAGAAGCGCGGGGCAGGGGCCGGCTGCGTCACGCCATGGCGCTCGACGAACACGTTTCGCGCGGCCATGTGCGGATGCTTCGGCGCTTCCGCCATGGTCAGCACCGGGGCGAAGCAGATGTCGGAGCCTTCCATGATCCTGCACCACTCCTCCCGCGTCTTGCTCTTGAAGATCTGCGTCAACTTCGCCTTCAGCGCAGGCCAGGCGTTGCGGTCCATCTGCGCATCGAAGGCGGGATCCGTAAGACCCGCATGCTCGCGGAGCAGCGCGTAGAATTGCGGCTCGATCGAGCCGATCGAGATGAAATGGCCGCAGGCGCATTCATAGACGCCATAGAAATGCGCGCCGCCGTCGAGAAAGTTTGCCTCGCGGCCCTCGCCCCAGCGCCCAATCGCCGCCATGTCGAAGAACATCGACATCAGCGACGCTGCGCCGTCGCACATCGCGGCGTCCACCACCTGGCCTTTGCCGGACTTCGAGGCTTCCAGCAGCGCCGCCAGCACGCCGACCACGAGGTACAGCGCGCCGCCGCCGAAATCGCCGACCAGGTTGAGCGGCGGCACCGGCCGCTCCGCCGGGCCGATCGCGGCGAGCGCGCCGGTCAGCGAGATGTAGTTGATGTCATGACCTGCGGCCTGCGCCAGCGGACCCTGCTGGCCCCAGCCGGTCATGCGGCCGTAAACGAGCTTGGGATTGCGCGCGAGCACGATGTCGGGCCCGAGCCCGAGCCGCTCCATCACGCCGGGGCGAAAGCCCTCGATCAGCGCGTCTGCGCCGGCAAGCAGGTCGAGGACCCCCGCAATCGCATTTGCATCCTTCAGATCGAGCTCGATCATCCTGCGGCCGCGCCCGGCGACCGACTTCATGTTCTTCTTCGCCCCGACGCGATCGAGCGTCACCACGTCGGCCCCCATGTCGGCGAGCAGCATGCAGGCGAAGGGGCCAGGGCCGATTCCCGCGAATTCGACGATGCGGTAGCCGGCGAGCGGGCCGGAGGCGCGGACGGAAGCTTGCGGAGCGGATTTGTCGAGCACGGTGCTTTCCCGTTTTGGTTTTCGTTCTTGGATTCTTGCGCAGTCGGCGTTTCGCAATCGATTGTCACGCCTCGAGCCCACGGTCGCAAGTGCCTTTTGGGCGCGGCTCGCCTGGAACGCATTGCGGCGCGCAATCCCTTGCGCGCCGCAATGATCAATACTTGTGTTGAGGCGCTATCAGCCCGCGGCCGCCACCGCGCGCTGTGCCATCACCTTGATCAGGTGGGCGCGGTAGTCGGCGGCGCCGTGGACGTCGCTGATCAGGCCGCTTGCGGGAATGCTGATGCTGTCGAGTGCGCTGGTCCCCCAATTGGCTTTCAGCGTGGCTTCGATGGCTCCCACCCGCATCACGCCGCTCTGCGAGGCGCCGGTGACGGCGGCGCGGACGTCACCCGATTTGGTCTTGGCGACGAACACGCCGGTGAGCGCGAAGCGCGAGGCTGGATGCGGGAATTTGGCATATCCTGCCTTGGCCGCAATCGGGAACGACACGGCGGTGATGATCTCGCCGTCGTCGAGCGCGGTCGAGAACAAGCCCTTGAAGTAGTCGTCGGCCGCGATCGCGCGCTTGTTGGTCTTGACGGTCGCGCCGAGCGCCAGCACGGCGGCGGGATAATCCGCGGCCGGATCGTTGTTGGCGAGCGAGCCGCCGATGGTGCCGCGATGACGCACGGCGGGATCGCCGATGAGCGAGGCGAGATGCGCGAGCGCGGGGATCGCCTTCTTCACCTCGGCGGAGTTGGCGACATCGTAATGCGTGGTCGCCGCCTTGATGATGACGGCGTCAGCCGACACCTCGATGCCGACCAGCTCCTTGATCTTGGCGAGGTCGATCACGTCGGAGGGCGACGCCAGCCGCTGCTTCATCACGGGGATCAGCGTGTGGCCGCCGGCAAGATATTTGGCCTCGGTGCCCTTGGCAAACAGGCTCGCTGCTTCATCGACCGAGGAGGCGCGGTGATAGGTGGTCTGGTACATGGGGTGCTCCCGTTCCTTAAGCGGCCTTGCCGTGGATCGCGTGCCAGACGCGGTCCGGCGTTGCAGGCATTTCGAGCTTGTTGTTGCCGATCGCATCCGTAATCGCGTTGATCACGGCCGCGGACGCCCCGATCGCGCCGGCCTCGCCACAGCCCTTGATGCCCAAAGGGTTGCCCGGACAGAGCGTCGTGGTGTGGGAGAGCTTGAACGAGGGCAGATCGTCGGCGCGCGGCATGGTGTAGTCCATGAAGGAGGCCGTCACCAGCTGGCCGTTGCCGTCATAGACCGCGCCTTCGAGCAGCGCCTGGCCGATGCCCTGCGCGAGCCCGCCATGCACCTGGCCCTCGACGATCATCGGGTTGATCAGCCGCCCGAAATCGTCCGCCGCCACGAAGTTGACGAAGGAGGTCTTGCCGGTCGCCTGGTCGACCTCGAGCTCGCAGATATAGGCGCCCGCGGGGAAGGTGAAGTTGGTGGGATCGTAGAAGGCCGTCTCCTTCAGGCCGGGCTCCATGCCGTCGGGCAGGTTGTGCGCGGTGTAGGCCGCGAGCGCCACCATCGGCAATGCGATCTTCTTGTCGGTGCCCGCCACCTTGAATTCGCCGTTCTCGATGACGATGTCGCCTTCGGCGGCTTCCAGCGCGTGCGCTGCGATCTTCTTGGCCTTGGCCTCCATCTTCTCCATCGCCTTCAGGATGGCGGTCAGTCCGACCGCCGCCGAGCGGGAGCCATAGGTGCCCATGCCGAACTGCACCTTGTCGGTGTCGCCATGGACGATCGAGACCTGGTCGATCGATATCCCCAAGCGGTCGGCGACCAGCTGGCAGAAGGTGGTCTCATGGCCCTGGCCGTGAGAGTGCGAGCCGGTGAGGATCTCGATGGTGCCGACCGGATTGACCCGCACCTCCGCCGATTCCCACAAGCCGACGCCGGCCCCCAAGCTGCCGACCGCCTTGGACGGCGCGATGCCGCAGGCCTCGATATAGCAGGACACGCCAATGCCGCGCAGCTTGCCTTCGGTCTTGGCCTTGGCCTTGCGCGCGGGGAAACCGGCATAGTCGATGGCCTTCTTGGCGGCTTCCAGCGAGGCGATGAAATCACCGGTGTCATAGGTCATGATCACGGGCGTCTGATACGGGAACTGGCGGATGAAATTCGCGGTCCGCAGATCGGTCGGATCGACCTTGAGCTGGCGCGCCGCGGTCTCCATCATCCGTTCCAGGAGATACGAGGCTTCCGGCCGGCCAGCGCCGCGATAGGCATCGACCGGCGTGGTGTTGGTATAGACCCCGATCACCTCCGCATGGATCGCGGGGATGACGTACTGGCCCGACAAGAGCGTCGCATAGAGATAGGTCGGCACCGCCGAGGAGAATAGCGACATATAGGCGCCGAAATTGGCGTGGGTCGTGACCTTCAGGCCGAGGATCTTGTTGTCCTTGTCGAAGGCCATCTGCGCGTGGGTCACATGGTCGCGGCCATGGGCGTCGGTGAGGAACGCTTCCGAGCGGTCGCCGGTCCATTTGATCGGGCGACCGACCTTCTTCGACGCCCAGAGGCAGACCATCTCCTCCGGGTAGATGTAGATCTTGGAGCCGAAGCCGCCGCCGACGTCGGGCGCAATCACACGCAGCTTGTGCTCGGGCGCGATATTGTAGAATGCCGACAGCACGAGGCGGGCGACATGCGGGTTCTGCGAGGTCGTGTAGAGCGTGAAATGCTCTTCGGCGGTGTCGTAATCGGCGATTGCCGCACGCGGCTCCATCGCATTCGGCACCAGGCGGTTGTTGGTGAGGTCGAGCGTCACCACATTCGCTGCCTTGGCAAAGGCGTCCTTCACCGCGGCCTCGTCGCCGATCGTCCAGTCATAGACGATGTTGCCGGGCGCCTCCGGATGCAGCTGCGGCGCGCCGGGCTTGATGGCGGCATGCACATCGGGCACCGAGGGCAGCTCTTCGTATTCGACCACCACGGCTTCGGCGGCATCGCGCGCGAGATTCTTGCTCTCGGCAATCACGACCGCGACCGCCTGGCCGACAAAACGCACCGTCTCCGGCGCCAGCGCGGGCCATGCCCCCATCTTCATGGGCGAGCCGTCCTTGGAGGTGATGGCCCAGCCGCAGATGAGATTGCCGACCTTGTCCTCGACCAGCTCCTTGCCGTTGAGCACGGCGAGCACGCCCGGCATCTTCAGCGCCTCCGAGGGGTCGATGCTCTTGACCTTGGCGTGTGCATGCGGGCTGCGGATGAAGTGGGCGTGGGTCATGCCCACCAGCTTGATGTCGTCGACATAGCGACCCTTGCCGGTAATGAAACGCTTGTCCTCTTTGCGCACCACGCTGGCGCCGATGCCTTCCATACCCATGTCGTTCTCCCTCCCGGAGTTTTGTCGCAAAGCCGCTGCTTCCCTCGAGATCGCGGCCGTCTGGTTCGAATATCGAGCGTCAGGCTTGCGCGTTATTCCGCGGCCTGCGCTACCTGCATGCGCGATGCCGCGTCCAGCACCGCCTTGACGATGTTGTGGTAGCCGGTGCAGCGGCAGATATTGCCTTCGAGCTCATGACGGACGGTCTCCTCGTCGAGCTTGCCGCCATAGCGCTTCACCATGTCGATCGAGGTCATGATCATGCCCGGCGTGCAGTAGCCGCACTGCAAACCATGATTGTCGCGGAAGGCCGCCTGCATCGGATGCAGCTGGTCGCCCTTGGCGATGCCTTCGATGGTGGTGACATGAGCGCCCTCGGCTTGCGCGGCGAGCGTCGTGCACGACTTCACGGCGCGCCCGTCGATATGCACCACACAGGCCCCGCACTGGCTGGTGTCACAGCCGACATGCGTCCCCGTCAGGTTCAGGTGATCGCGCAAAAGATGCACAAGCAGCGTGCGGTCCTCGCAATCGACCGAAACCGCCTTGCCGTTCACTGTGAGTTTGACTGTCGACACCTGGAGCCTCCCGAATGAATTCTTGATTGCTCTGATTAGAGACAGCGCCTCGCGACTTTGCAACTGGGATTTTCGTCGCGCGGGTCACGGAAAGGTCACGCGGATGGGCCGGGCTTTGCTATCGGCTTTACGTTGCGCAGGGGAGAGTGAGTGGGCCAGCGCAAGCAGATGATACGACTGTAAGCTGCTCACCCCGCCGGCATCGCCCGGCTTGCCCAGACGATTCTGCATTCCAGAGGGTGTAAAGGTCTCGCTGAGAGCCCGTGAGTGCTGGATGCGCGCTTGCGCCGGGCACGACGGACGGAGGAGTCGCGCCATCGGCCGCCTGGGGGACCTGGGGGTCCTCGGGGTAATGGCGCCCAAGCGAGGGCTAGCAGGCTCCAGCCACGGTCATAGAAAGTCTCTCCGCAGAACAAAAAGGAAACATCGGCCTGCGACCGACTTTAGTCGCGGGCAGAGGATGGTTCCAATTTACCGGCAATTATCAATTGTGCCCTAATTTTTCGCAAGCGCTGGGCGCGCCTCGCGCCCCGATCGCGGCTGGCAAGAACCAACAATTGGCGTGAGGTCGAGGATGTCTGGGACGTCAGGGGCGCGTGGCGCAACACTCTTCACCCTTCGCTTCCGCGGCAAGGTCCTGCTCGGCTTTGCCATGGTGCTCTTGATCTCGACCGTGAGCCTCGGCATGGCCTATCTCGGCTTCGACCGTGTCTCGACGGCGGTCGCGGCCTATCGTGAGAGCGTGTCGGAAGCCGATCTTGCCCGCAACATCGACCGCGAGCTGATCTCCTATCGGTCCCTGGTGAAATACTATGTCGTGACCGGTAAGGACGACGATGCCAAGGCGGCGCAGGCCGCGGAAGCGAATCTCAAAGCCGCGATCGAAAAGGCGCAGAGCTCCACGACCAAGGAGGCGCGGCGCCAGGGGCTGAACAAGCTCGCCGCTGAGTTCAAGAATTTCTCCGGCACCTTTGCCGATATTCTCAAGACCAAGCGCGAGAGCGCCGATCTCGTCCAGAACCAGCTGACGCGCAACGCCAACATGCTGCGTTACAAGCTCGACGACATCGCCAGCAATGCCGCGGAAGACGAGCAGGCTGCGGTCGAGCTTGGCGTCAAGCAGGTCACCACGCAGTTGCAGGCCGCGTCCGCGCTCGCCAATAATTTCGTCGTCAACAACGACCAGTCGGTCGCCAACAGCGCGTTGGCCCGGCTGAAATTCGTCGAAAATTCCCTGCACGCCGTGGCCGCGACAGACAACGAGAAGATCACCGCGGGGCTCAAGGAAGCCCAGGCACTCCTGACCGGCTATCGCGAGGCGCTGGCAAAGCTGGTCGAGAACGCCAAGACGGTCGACGAGCTGGTCACGGAGATGAGCGGCTCGGCGGGCGCGATCATGCAAGGAGCCGGCGCAATGAAGGCGGATCTCGTCTCCGATCAGCAGCGGCTGGAGGCTGACAGCAATGACATCATCGGCCAGACCGAGCGGCTCATCATCATGCTCGCGGCAGGCGGCTTCCTGCTCGGCGGCGTGCTGGCGCTCCTGCTCGGCAACGGCATCTCGCGGCCGATGATCAAGATGTGCCAGGCGATGCGCCAGCTCGCCTCCGGCGATTTCGACGTCGTGCTGCCCGGCCTCGGTCGCAACGACGAGATCGGCGAGATGGCGGCGGCGGTGGAAGAATTCAAGCTACAGGCGGTCGCCAAGGCCGAGCGCGATGCGGCGGCCAATGAAGCGCAGAGCAAGGCGGCGAGTGCGTCGCGCCGCGCCGAGCTGATCCGCTTCGCCGACGAGTTCGAATCCGCCGTCGGCTCGATCGTCTCCAATGTGTCGTCTTCGGCGTCCCAGCTCGAGCAGGCCGCCAGCCTTCTGACGCGGACCGCCGAGACCACGCAGAGCCTGTCGAGCCAGGTCGCCGGCGCGTCCGAGGAGGCCGCCAACAACATCCAGTCGGTCGCTTCCGCCACCGAGGAGCTCTCGACCTCGGTCGGCGAGATCGGCCGCCGCGTGCGCGAGTCCAACAAGATCGCCGAAGCCGCCGTGGCGCAGGCGCAGGAGACCGACGGACGTATCGGCAAATTGTCGCGCGCTGCACAGCAGATCGGCGATGTGGTCAAGCTGATCACCGCGATCGCCGAGCAGACCAATCTGCTCGCGCTCAACGCCACCATCGAGGCGGCGCGCGCAGGCGACGCCGGCCGCGGCTTTGCCGTTGTGGCTTCTGAGGTGAAATCGCTGGCGAGCCAGACCGCGAAAGCGACCGACGAGATATCCAATCACATTGCCGGCATGCAACAGGCGACGGAAGAGTCGGTCGCCGCCATCAAGGAGATCGGCGCGACCATCGGCCAGATCTCGACCATCGCTTCGACCATCGCCGGTGCCGTCGAGCAGCAAGGCTCGGCAACGCAGGAGATCGCCCGCAATGTGCAGGGCGTCGCCGCGGGTACGCAGGATGCAGCCACCAACATCATCAAGGTCAACCAAGGTGCCACCGAAACCGGCTCGGCTTCCGAGCAGGTGTTGAACTCCGCGAAGTCGCTGTCCGGCGAAAGCACGAGATTGCGCGCGGAGCTGGACCGGTTCATGGCGAACATCCGGGCGGCGTAGCAAGCGCTACGGCGGGGTGGCCGGAAATCACTCCCGACCGAACAAATGCTTCAGCTCAACTTTCGCCCGCTCCAGGCGCGTCTTCTGCGTCTTGGGCAGATTCTTCCCTGCGCGATTGATGTAGAAGGTCAGCATCGACAGCGCCGAGCGGTAGGCGCCGGATTTGCGTCGGCGGCTCGCTTCGGCGGAGCGCTTCAGGGACGCCGCGATCTTCTTGGCACTGCTCTGCTTGAACACGCCGCCCTCGAGATCGAGCGCATCGCTTTCCGTTGTGACACGCTGCGACCACCGCTTCGATCCGTGTTTTTCTGGCGCACGTCGTGCCGCGCCGCGACTTGGGCTGCGTGATGTTTGCCCTCGTGACGTCGGTGTCTTGCGCGCCGTCCTGGACGAAGCTGCCTTGCGCTGTTTCGCCATCGCCAACTCCATGACCTTTCTGTCAAATCAGTGAAGGATGGGTCCGTTCCAAGTGGAACCAAAAAAGCCGCTGGGGCGTTGTCGGACCGGCTCGGCCTCGCTTGATCGCGCGTGAGCGTTGGGGCGTCGCATTTTCGAGATCATATTCGCATCGGTCCCATGCAATGGACTTGCACCACAGTCCCGCTGTCAATCATGGCGCATCGCCCCATGTTGTCGCGCAAGCGGCCCAGGCGGCTCAAGACCGTACTATCGAGACCAATATCCCCGCCCGGCTCGACCATCTCCTCTGGAGCGGCTTTCACACCCGCGTGGTGCTGGCGCTCGGCATCACCTGGATCCTCGACGGCCTCGAGGTGACGCTGGCCGGCGCGCTCGCCGGTGCACTGAAGCAGAGTCCGTCACTGCATTTCTCCAATTTCGACATCGGTATTGCCAACAGCCTCTATCTCGCCGGCGCCGTGATCGGCGCCCTCGGCTTCGGCTGGCTGACCGATCGCATCGGGCGGCGCAAATTGTTCTTCATCACGCTCGCGCTCTATCTGACGGCAACCGCGGCCACCGCGCTGTCGTGGAATATTGCCGTGTTCGCGCTGTTTCGCTTCCTGACTGGCGCCGGCATCGGCGGCGAATATACCGCGATCAATTCCACCATCCAGGAGCTGGTGCCGGCGCGCTATCGCGGCTGGACCGATCTCGTCATCAACGGCAGCTTCTGGATTGGAGCTGCGCTCGGCGCAACAAGCGCGATCGTGCTGCTCGATCCTGCGCTCATCAATCCCGATCTGGGATGGCGGCTCGCCTTCCTGATCGGCGCCTCGCTCGGCTTGATCGTGCTGGTGATGCGGTTGTGGATTCCGGAAAGCCCGCGCTGGCTGATGATCCACGGTCATCCCGACGCCGCGAACGACATCGTTGCTGGTATCGAGCGCGAGGTGCTTGGGCACACGCAGAATCCAGCCGCGCCTGAATTTGCAACGATGCGGCTTCGGATGCGCGATCACACGCTGCTTGTCGAGGTTGCGCATACGCTGTTCGCCACCTACCGCGCGCGCGCATTGGTGGGGCTCGCGCTGATGGTGGCGCAGGCGTTCTTCTACAATGCGGTCTTCTTCACCTTTGCGCTGGTGCTGACGGATTTCTACGGCATCGCCGCCGATCATGTCGGCTGGTATATCCTGCCCTTCGCTGCCGGCAATTTCCTGGGCCCGCTGCTGCTCGGGCGTCTGTTCGACACCCTCGGTCGGCGTGCCATGATCACGGCAACCTATGGCGTCTCGGGCATTCTGCTTGCGCTGTCGGGCTATCTGTTCTCGATCGGCGCATTGAGCGCGCAAGGCCAGACGATTGCATGGATGGTGATCTTCTTCTTCGCCTCGCCAGCTGCAAGCGCCGCCTATCTGACGGTCAGCGAGACTTTTCCATTGGAGGTGCGCGCGCTGGCGATCGCGCTGTTCTATGCCATCGGAACGGCCATCGGTGGCGTGGCCGGGCCGGTGCTATTCGGCGCGCTGATCGACACCGGTTCACGTCACAGCGTGTTCCTCGGCTATCTGTTCGGTGCCGGGCTGATGATCGCGGCTGCGTTCGTCGCCTTCCGTTACAGTATCGCCGCGGAACGAAAATCCTTGGAGGCGGTGGCACCGCCGCTGGCCGTTCTGGAGTAGGATGAGATGAAGGAGAAGCTGGCCAATATGTCCACGCGCGACGATTTCGAAACCGGCAATGATGCGGCGCCCGACCAGGTGCCGGTGCCGCGCTCCCTGGTGCCGCAGCTCGGAGAGATTGCGATCCTGCTCGACATCGACGGCACGCTGCTTGACCTGATGCCGACGCCGCGCGAGGTCTGGGTGCCGCCCGGGCTGGTCGGGACGCTCCACGGCTTGAAGACAGCCACATGCGGCGCATTGGCGCTCGTGAGCGGACGCTCGCTCAACGACATCGACCTGATCTTCGCGCCCGATCGGTTTCCGGCCGTCGGCGGCCATGGCGCGGAGATACGGCTGAATGCGGACGATGACGCGGCCGCGCCGCTGGCGCCACAGCTGGACAAGGAGTTGAAGCGGCGTCTTGCCGCGGTCGCGCGGATCAGCCCGGGCATCCTGCTGGAAGACAAGGGCTATTCGCTGGCGCTGCATTATCGCCTCGCTCCGCACGCAAAGGAGGCGATCGAGGCATCGATCGGGCTGATCCGCGCCGACATGCCGGACGAGAGCGTCGAGGTGTTGCCGGGCAAATGCGTATTCGAGATCAAGCCGGCCGGCTTCAACAAGGCCAATGGCGTGCGCGCATTGATGCAGCACGCGCCGTTCGCGGGCCGGCGTCCGCTCTTTATCGGCGACGACGTCACAGACGAGAGCGTGTTCGCGATCATGCCGGACATGCAGGGTCTTGCGTTCTCGGTCGGGCGTCGTGCCGAGGGCGTGAATGGCCATTTCGATGCGCCGCGCGATGTGCGCGAGTTCCTTGCCCAATTGCTTGATCGTCCCCCGATTGCATGATGGCTCCACGGCTATGCGCAAGCCGTGATCAGCTGTTTGCATCGATATTGCGCAAAGCTGCGCGTCAACAGCTGCAGCATTGTTCCGTTGCGGTATTCTCGCATCGAATCGTCATTTTCGCCCCTCGCCCGGGTTCTTCCGCGCGGTGGCCCGATTTCGGTTTCAATTCACTGAAAGGCTTAAAGGAACCATATTGATGAACGGCAGTTAAATGGTCGCTAATAGGAGGAGACTCCTCGTGAATCTCGTCGTGATTTCCAATCGTGTTGCGCGCGGCAAGGCCAATGAGCCCATGACGGGAGGACTTGCGGCAGCATTGTTGCCGGTCGTCGAAAATTCGGGCGCGATTTGGGTTGGTTCCTCGGGTCGGGTACGCGATGGGTTCCACAAGGAACCCTTTGCCGAAATCGAGGCACTGGGGTCCGGTGCGCTGGCGATGCTGGATCTGCCGGCTGCGCATTATGGCGGCTATTACGAAGGCTTTGCCAATTCCGCGCTTTGGCCTGCGCTGCATTCGCGCAGTGATCTGATCCGCACCTCGCAGGACGACTATCGTTCCTATCGCGAGGTCAATGCCTTCATGGCCCGCGCGCTGCTGCGCTTCCGCAAGACCGGCACGGCGTTCTGGGTGCAGGATTATCACTTCCTGGCGCTGGGTGCGGAATTGCGCGAGCTCGGCGTCACCGAGCCGATCGGCTTCTTTCTGCACACGCCCTGGCCGACCGCCTGCGTGGTCGAGGGCGTGCCGCATCATCGCGAGCTCGTTGAAGCGATGCTGGCCTTCGACCTCATCGGCTTCCAGACCCCGCAGGACTGCGAGAACTTTGCAGCCTATGTGCGCGAGGCGCTCGGGCTGGTGGTGCAGCATGATGGCGTCGTGATCTCGCAGCACGGTCGCACGCGGCTTGCGGTGTTCCCGATCGGCATCGATGCGGAGAAGTTCGCGGCCGCGGCGGCGAAAGCGGTCTCGCATCCCGACGTGTCGCGGCTGCGTCGCAGCTTGAACGGCGAGCGGCTCGCTATCGGCGTCGACCGGCTGGATTATTCCAAGGGCCTGGTCAACCGCATCCATGCCTTCGACCGGATGTGGACGATGAACCCGTCGCTGCTGCGGAGCGTGTCGCTGCTGCAGATCGCGACCCCCTCGCGCGGCAGTATCGAGGCCTACGGCAATCTGCAGGGCGAGGTGGCGCGGCTTGTCAGCGACGTCAATGGCAGGCATGGCGAGGTGGATTGGACGCCGATCCGCTATCTCAACAAGGGCTATGGTCAGGCGGTGCTGGCCGGCCTCTATCGGACCGCGCAGGTCGGCGTGGTGACGCCGCTGCATGACGGCATGAATCTCGTCGCCAAGGAATATGTCGCCGCGCAGAACCCTGCCGATCCAGGCGTGCTGGTGCTGTCGAAATTCGCCGGCGCGGCCAATGAGCTCGATACCGCGCTCCTGGTCAACCCACACGACGTCGACGGCATGGCCCGGGTTCTTGCGATGGCGATCGCGATGCCGCTGACCGAGCGGCGCATGCGTTATGAGGCGATGATGGACAGGCTGAAACGCCACTCGATTCAGGATTGGTTCTCCGATTTCATTCGGGTGCTGGGCGAAATCCAGAGTGAAGGTCCGTCGCAAGCGGGATCCGCGCTATGGCAGCGCCGCGGCAGCGTCCACGGCATCGCGCGTTAGCTCAGCCGGCTTAGCCCACCTGTTCGCAGAGCCGCTGCAGGCGGTCGGCGGCTCACTTCCGCCCGGCGGTTTGCATCAGCTCTGATCGGCGTCCGACTCAAAAGCAGTAGGACACGCCGTCCAGGATGGCGCAGCGCGTCTTGTTCGGCGCGTTCGGGTCGTCCAGCGGCACCATGCCCTTGCCCTCGCCGACGAACACGCCTTTGCCGACCCTGACTGCAGATTTGTTGCCGATGATCACGCTTTGGTGGGGGCTTGCGCGCGAATGCGTGCCGTCCGGCCAGAGGATGGCATTGCCCTCGAAAATGCCATGACGCCCGTCGTCGCAGGTGACGTCCACCCCCTGGCGGGTGCAGTTCTGCGCCCGAACCGGACCGGCGCCGGCGGCCAGGCTCGCGGTGATCAGGACCGAAAGCGCGATGGCGTGTCGGATTGTCATTGCCGTCCCTCCGTCTGATCGGTGTTTGCCAAATCAGTCGTCGATAAAGCGGCGATTCCGGTTCATCGAGCGGCCACCATGCGCCTTGTTCGCAATCTCGGCAAACAAAAATTGTTTATATATTTCAGTTGCTTGGATAAATTTTGCGCCGTCCGCGCAGCGCCCCTTGCAAAAATTGTCACACCCCTTCAAGAGAGGGCCGCTGGAGAGATGGCCGAGTGGCTTAAGGCGCACGCTTGGAAAGCGTGTGTGCGGGAAACCGTACCGTGGGTTCGAATCCCACTCTCTCCGCCATGTGCACGATGTCCAGCCCGGACACGTGGGTAACAGATCGCCTGGTCCGTCCGATTGATGCCGACCTCGCCGGTCGGCGGCAATGCTGCAACGTTTCGCCCCTGAGACGACCGTGGCTCGCGTTTCGATATTTGCGACCGATTAGGAACATTGGCGGATGCAGCGCGTCGGTTGCCGGCAGAAGGGGCCCGATGCAGGCGCGGCGCAATACCGATCCTCGGAGAGCAATTCAGATGGACCACGAGTCCGACAGCGCGTCATTCAACCCGGCCTCCCGAGTCGACGGCCTGTCGGAACGCCAGACGGAAGAGATCAAGGCGCAAAGCAGACCCAATGCGGCGTTGATCCACGAGACCATCCGAGCCGAAGGAGAAAGCGAGCTCGAACGGCGCTGGTGGGCGATTGTTTTGTCCGCCCTGGCTGCCGGCCTGTCCATCGGATTGTCGCTCATCGTTCAGGGCGAGTTCCAGGCCTTCGTCGCCGACGAATCGGTCCGGAGGCTGGTCGTCCCGCTGGGCTATACAATCGGATTTCTCGTCGTGGTGCTCGGCCGACAGCAGCTGTTCACCGAGAACACGCTGGCCCCGATCCTTCCCCTCCTGCATCATCGTGACCGCCAGACGCTGATCCGCGTCCTCAAGCTGTGGGCTCTGGTGCTTGCGGGAAACATCGCCGGCACCTGGGCGCTGGCGTTCGTGCTCGCTCGCAGCGGTGTATTCGAGCCGCAGATCCTGGATGCATTCACCAAGATCGCTCATCGCACAATCGAAGGAAGCTTCGCGGAGACCTTCCTGCGGGCCGTGTTTGCCGGCTGGCTGATCGCCCTGATGATGTGGCTGCTACCCGCAGCAAGGGGCTCGCGCGCCCATATCATCATCATCATGACCTATGTGCTGGCCCTCGGAGAGTTTTCCCACGTCATTGCCGGGTCGGTGGACTGCGCCTTCCTGGTGCAGACGGGGAAGGCGTCGCCTTCCGAGTACCTGTTGGTGTTTTTCATCCCCACGCTGCTTGGAAACGTCGTGGGGGGTACGACGCTTGTCGCACTGCTCAACTATGGCCAGGTCGCCGCGGAACTGGACAAGCCGAAAGATCGAGCCTGACAGGCGGGCCGCAGGAAACGCCGGCGACGTCGTCGTCATCCCGCGTCCGGTCAGCCGCTAATGCGGACCATCTGCACCGTTCCCGCCACGGGCGCTCCGGAGGCGGGCGAGGCCGTAAGCAATGGCAAGACCCAGCGCCAGGGCGCCGGCTCCGGAAAGACCAAGTCTGGTCGAATGCCGCCAGGCGAGGCTCTGGATCTGATCGCGGCGCAGGATCAGGTCGAATGCGGCGGCGCGTTTGAACTCCTGAAACTGGCGGGTTGGTCGCGGCACGGGAGGCAGCGAGCGCCTGAGCAACCCGATGCCCAGAGCCAGCACGATAAGCCCGACGACGATGAAGAATCCGCCGACGCTCGCGAACGCGACGTTCAGGCCAAATTCCAGCGCGAGAAAATGAAAGACCGCGGCAACGCCGAAGCCAGCGGCGACGAGGATGAGGAGCGCCCCGAGCACCGTAAGGATGACCGCCGTCGTATAGCGCTTCATGATATCGCCGAGCCATCCGCTCAGATCGGCGCCATAGGATCTCAGCTGGCCAGCGCCGGCTCGGTGGGTGGCAATCGGTCGGTTGAGTGCCATGGTTACGCGGCCTTCATGATGTTCATGGACAAGCAAAGACCTGTTGCATGCCGGCTCACGGGGGATTGTCGCTCGCCGCGAGACGCCCTCATACGCTTCGGATATTGCGGTTGCACGGTGGTTTCCTTCGGCAGCACGGCTTCACGCCGCCCGACGTTGCTCGTGGCTCAGATATTCCATGGTCACCTTCTCGACATTGCTGTCGATCCATTGCGCCATACGCTCTTCTTCCCTGAGCGATTGCTGCAACGGTGCGCGTGCCGCCTCCTGACCGGCCGCCCCGCACAGCGCGAGCAGCGACTTGTAGGCCGCGATCTCGAAGTTCTCGAATGCATTGTTGGCAAGCGTATTCTTCAAGATCTCGTCGCCCGCCATGGAATGGGCCATCGCCTGCAGATTGGCAGCCATGGATTGCGCCGTGTCCTTCATGCTGGAGGTGCTCTCACCGCAAGCTTCCAGACATTGCTCCAGCCGCTTCAGCTGCTCGTTGGTCTCCTGCAGGTGGGCCGAGATCCTGGCTTTGACTTCCGGATATTCGTCGAGACGCTCGGACTGGCGCTCCATCAGCTCCCTCGCCTGTATTTCCATGGCGTGGGCATTGCGCAGACCGACAATGAATATGTCACGTGCCTTGCCGTTGTTCATTTTTGCTTTCCTGGTCGGAGTTGTCGATCGAGCAGTCAACAACAGCTGTTTGCGATCGTTCCTAAGGGGAAAGGATCGCCGTTGTCGCGGGTCTAGACGGACGAGCCGTTCGATTGCAGCACGACGATGCCTTCATTGGCCCGCAGCAGGATCGACGGCCCTACCGGCTCCGCGGGCCGGTCGAGATAGGTGGAGATGAGCCTCAATCCCTGGGTGCCGCAATTCCACCGGCGTGGTTCGTCGGCGATGTTCAGTCCGATCAGCATCCTGGTTTCACCACGAGAGCGGCGGTACCACAGGACAACGTTCCAGGCGCGGAGCGGCTCGTACTCGCCTTCGGCCAAGCATGGATAGCGGCGCCTCAACGCAACCAACTGCCGATAGAGCTGCAGGATCGATCGCTCGCCACGCCTCATTCGCGCCGTTGGTGGAGGCAACCTTTGCCCGTTCCCAATGTTCCTAGATCAGCACGCAGACGATGAGCGCAAGCATTCGAATGCGGGCAGTACGACGGATTGCAAACCAGCAAGGCACGCAGATGGCAACGCATGACGGGCTGTGGTGGCAGCAAGGCATCTTCTATCAGGTCTACCCGCGCTCGTTTCAAGACACGAATGACGATGGCATCGGCGACCTGAAAGGCATCATCGCGCGGCTGCCCTATTTGACGGATCTCGGCATCGACGCGATCTGGCTCTCGCCGATCTTTCCCTCGCCGATGGCCGATTTCGGCTACGATATCAGCGACTATACCGGGATCGATCCCCTGTTTGGCACGATGGCGGATTTCGATGCCTTGATCACCGAAGCTCACCGACGCGGCCTCAGGCTGATCCTTGATCTCGTGCCCAACCACAGCTCCGACCAGCACCCCTGGTTCATCGAGAGCCGGAGCTCGCGGCATAATCCAAAGCGCGACTGGTATCTCTGGCGCGACGGCGGATCCGACGGCGGTCCTCCCAACAACTGGCTCTCGGAATTCGGTGGCAGCGCGTGGCAATACGATGCCACCACGGGGCAATACTACTATCACGCCTTCCTGCCCGAGCAGCCGGACCTGAACTGGCGCAACCCGGCCGTCCGCGACGCCATCCACGACGTGATGCGGTTCTGGCTGAGGCGCGGCGTCGACGGTTTTCGCGTCGACGTGATCTGGCACCTGATCAAGGACAGCGCGTTTCGTGACAATCCGCCGAACCCGGACTATCGCGACGGCCAGCCACCGCACCGGAAATTGCTGCCACTTCATACGGCGGACCAGAGCGAGGTGCACGAGGCGATCGCGGGAATGCGGCGCGTCGTCGACGAATTCGAGCAGCGCGTGCTGATCGGCGAAATCTATCTGCCGATCGAACGGCTGGTGGCCTATTACGGACGCGATCTCCTCGGTACTCATCTTCCGTTCAATTTCACCCTGCTCTCCGTGCGCTGGACGGCGCGCGACATCGAGAAGATCATCGCGGAATACGAGCGGGCGCTACCGCGCGGCGCCTGGCCGAACTGGGTCCTCGGAAATCACGACGGGCCGCGGATCGCGAGCCGGGTGGGCAAGGATCAGGCCCGTGTCGCCGCGATGCTGCTGCTCACTTTGCGGGGAACACCAACGCTCTATTATGGCGATGAAATCGGCATGCAGCAGGTTGCGATCGCGCTGGATCAGGTGCGCGATCCCTTTGAAAGGAACGTGCCGGGTCTCGGGGTCGGCCGCGACGGCTGCCGGACGCCCATGCAGTGGGACGCAACGCCCAACGCAGGCTTCTCGACGGTCGCGCCCTGGCTTCCTTTGGCAGCCGATTCCCCGCATGAAAACGTGCGCAATCTGGCCGCAGACCCGACCTCGATTCTCGGCCTTTACAAGCGGCTGATCGAATTGCGCAAGCAGCGTCACGAGCTGGCCTGGGGCAGCTTCGAGCTGATCGCGGCAAAAGACGATCTATTGGTCTACCGGCGCCGTTCAGGGCATAGCTCGATCATGATTGCGTTAAACCTTGGGCCGGAGCCGGCCTCGCTTGCCTTCGATGCAATCGAGCTTCGGGGCGAAATCCTGTTGTCGACTTTCCTTGACCGCGACAACGAGACGGTTGCGGACTCTCTCGATCTTCGCGGCAATGAAGGCGTCATCAGCGCAATGGCCGATCGAGGCGCCTGATCGCCGCCGCATCGTGCGAAAAGACCGTCGCGGGGGACCGGAGGACAGGAACGGCCCGCATGCCGCGACGTTCACCGGTAAGCAAATCTCAAAGGAGATATATCCATGCGATTGATTCGTTCGATTGCGCTGGTGGGCGGCATGATGGCCGCACTCGGCTCGATGTCGCCGGCGGCCGCACAGGGCCGCTATTGCCTGCAAGGACGTGGTTGGGGCTATCCCGGCAATTGCCAGTTTGCCACCTACCAGCAATGCATGGCCAGCGCGTCGGGCACAAACGCATCGTGCGGCATCAATCCCCGCTATGCCTTCGCACGACAGCGCCGCTACGGGTACTAGGCACGTCGGTGGCCGTACCGCCACCTAGGAACGATACCAGATCGCTGCGGTTAGCCTTGGCGGAAGGTCTGGGTGAAACGCGGGCAATGATCATCCATCCAGGTTCTGGAGGTTCGCATGAAGGCGCTGGTTTGGCATGGCAAGGAGGATATCCGCTGCGACACCGTGACCGACCCCGAGATCGAGCATGAGCGCGACGCCATCGTGAAAGTGACGAGCTGCGCGATCTGCGGCTCGGACCTGCATCTGTTCCACAATTTCATCCCGGCGATGATGCCGGGCGATATCATGGGGCACGAGATGATGGGCGAGGTCGTCGAAGTCGGCTCCGGCGTCGATGGCAAGCTGAAGAAGGGCGACCGCATCGTCGTTCCCTTCACCATTATTTGCGGAGAATGCGACCAGTGCAGGCGCGGAAATTTCTCCGTCTGCGAGACCACCAACCGCAACAAGCATCTCGCGGACAAGATCTTCGGCCATACCACGGCGGGCCTGTTCGGCTACACCCATATCACCGGCGGATATCCCGGCGGGCAGGCGGAATATCTGCGCGTGCCCTTTGCCGACCGGACTCACGTCAAAATTCCCGACGGTGTATCCGACGAGCAGGCGCTGTTCCTGGGAGACATCTTTCCAACCGGCTGGCAGGCTGCCGTGCAATGCGACATCGAGCCGAATGACACGGTCGCAGTGTGGGGCTGCGGACCGGTCGGACAGATGGCGATCCGCAGCGCGCTTCTATTGGGCGCCAGGCAGGTGGTTGCCATCGACAAAATCCCGGAACGGCTCGTCATGGCCGAAGCCGGAGGCGCCATCGTCATCAATTTCGACGAGGAAAGCGTCGTCGAACGCTTGAACGAACTGACTGACGGCAAAGGCCCCGAAAAGTGCATCGACGCCACCGGAATGGAATCGCATGTCACGCCGGCCAAGCCGGACACCATACTGGACCGTGCCAAGCAGATGCTGATGATCGAGAGCGACCGGCCCCATGTGCTCCGCGAAATCATCTATGTCTGCCGACCCGGCGGAGTGATCTCGATTCCAGGCGTCTACAGCGGCTTCTCGGACAAGATCCCCCTGGGTGCGTTGATGAACAAGGGACTGACGATCCGCACCGGGCAGACCCATGTCAACCGTTGGACCGACGATCTGCTGAAGCGGATAGAGGAGGGCCAGATCGATCCCTCCTTCGTGATCACGCATACCGTGCCGCTGGAGCAAGGACCCGAGATGTACCAGGTCTTCCGCGACAAGCAGGACAGCTGCGTCAAAGTGGTGTTGAAGCCGTAAGGAAGGTCGCGCCCCATGTATTTCCTCTCAAACATCGTGCGTTTTGCCGGCGATCCGAAGATCATCCGTTCCGGACCAAGCCTGCGCACGCGGACAGATCGGCTGGCGCAGGCTCTTGGCTGGTTCAGCATTGCACTTGGGGCTATCGAGCTGTTCGCACCAAGCCGCGTGACGCGCCCGCTCGGCATGCGCGGCAGGGAGACGCTGGTGCGCGCCTATGGGCTGCGGGAGCTCTCCAGCGGCATCATGTCCTTGTCCGTGGATAAGCAGGCTGGTCTATGGAGCCGTGTTGCAGGCGACGGCATGGATATCGTGACGCTGCTTTCCGAGCTTCGTACCGATAACCCGCGCAAAGCCAATGTGGGCCTCGCCCTGCTGATGGTCGGGGGGATCGCTCTGCTCGACTACATGGGAGCGCAGGATCTGGCGGCGCAAGGCAGCGCACGTCTCGGCAGGCGCCGGCTGTATAGCGATCGCAGCGGTTTTCCGAAGGGAATCGAGGCGGCCAGGACCAGCGCGAGACGCCTAACATCCAGGGGCGAGGCTGCTCTTACCGCGTCCTAGGATCAAGACGCCTGCTCTAAACGGCCGCTCGCGTATTCAGATAGATCGAATAAAGCGAAGTTTGTCCGCAGACATAGAGCCTGTTGCGGCGTGGGCCGCCGAAACAGACATTTGCGACGATCTCTCCGATCGGGATCGTGCCGAGATGTGTCCCGTCCGGCGCGTAGCAAAAGACGCTGCGGCCAGCGGAGGTCCATATGTTGCCATGAATGTCGCAACGGAAGCCGTCATATAGTCCGTCCGGACAGGTCGCAAACAACGTCGCGCCGCCGACCGTTTGTCCGTCAACCTCATACGACCAGATCGTCGCGGGAAGTCCGCTGACATGGGTTGCGCCGGTGTCGGCGACGTAAAGCAGCTTTTCGTCCGGCGAGAAGGCCAGTCCATTGGGCTTTACCCGGTCGGACACGACAAGAGATACTTTGCGGGTCGTGGCATCGACCCGGTAGACGTTGGAGGCTCCGATCTCCGATTCGGCTTGTTGCCCCTCATAATCGCTGTCTATGCCGTAGGTCGGGTCGGAAAACCAGATCGAGCCATCCGATTTGACCACGACATCGTTGGGCGAATTCAGCTTTCGACCGTCAAATCTGTCGGCAATGACAATGACAGATCCGTCGTGCTCGGTGCGCGTGACGCGCCGCGTGAAATGCTCGCAACTGATCAGCCGTCCCTCACGATCGACCGTATTGCCGTTGGAATTGAAGCTGGGGCTGCGGAAGATCGATACGGATGCGTCGGTCTCGTCAAAACGCATCATCCGGTTGTTGGGAATGTCGGACCAGATCAGGTACCGGCCCGCGGCAAAATATGCGGGTCCCTCTGCCCAGCGGCATCCGCTGGCGAGCTTTTCGAGATTGGCGTGGCCGATGACAAGACGCGAAAATCGCTGATCGTGGACGACGTAGGGGAGCATTCTTCCTCCTTTGAGCTGCGCAGGCTTGAGCTATGCCCTTTTGATTTCAGCTGGTGACGCGCTCGTTGCGCCCGTAAACGAGCAGCATCAGGATGATGACGAGGCCGTAGATCACCTGCCGGCCGGCCTCGGGCATGTCCATGATCGAAAGCACGCTGTTGAGGAGCACGATGAGCACCACGCCCACGAGGGTGCCGAGATAACGACCGCGGCCGCCCAGAATGTTGGTCCCCCCGATCACGACCGCGGCGATCGAAGGCAGCAGATAGGTGTCGCCCATGCCCTGATAGGCCTTGGTGGAATAGCCGGCCAGCAGCACGCCGGTGAGAGCGGCGGCGAGACCGCAAAGGGCGAAGCAGATGACCGTGATGCGGCGCGTATCGATGCCGGCGAGATAGGCCGCCGATTCCTTGTTGCCGATGGCATAGATGTAGCGGCCGAGCGGCGTGCGCTGCAGGATAACCGCCACCAGCACCGACACCGCAGCCCACACGAACAATGCATTGGGGATGCCGAACGTGCGATCGGCGGCGAGCGTCCGCATCAGCTCGGTCGCGGTCGTCTGCGGCGCGTAGCCGCCTGTATGCGCCACCATCAGGCCGCGCATCACTGCATTCACACCCAGCGTGAAGATCATCGAAGGCACGCGCAGATAGGCCACGCCGATACCGTTGACGATGCCGACCACAAGGCCGACGCCGAGCCCGACGGGGATCGCGAGTGGCCCGCCGATCGACGTCGCCATCATGGCCGCAGCGGCCAGCGTCCAGGGCACCGATAGATCGATCTGGGCAATCAGGATGACGATCATCATTCCAGCCGACACGATGCCGAGAAAGGCTCCAACCTGCAATTGCTGCAGCAAATAGGTCGGCGACAGCAGCGGTGCGCTGCCGAAGCGAGCGAAAGTATAGAGCGTCCCTGCCACCAGGATGACCAGGATAAACAGCGCCGCAATCAGGATCGGGCGGTCGTCTCGCGACAGGCGGAGCGTCACCGTCGTCATCGGAACAGCTCCAGCGTGTTTCTGACCCGCAACACGCCGAGCGCCCCGATGCTGACGGCGGTCAGCAGGATGAGGCCCTCGAACAACGGCTGCAGCAGCGGCGCGATATCGAAAATGCGGAAGAAGAATGATATCACGCGCAGGATCATGGCGCCGAAGATCGATCCGACAGCGCTTCCGGTGCCGCCCAGCAGCGAGGTGCCGCCGATCACGACCGAGGCAATCGAGTTCAGCGTGTAGGCGCCGGCCTGCGGAATGTCCGCGTTGCCCGACGAGGTCTGGATGGCGAGAAACAGCCCGCCGCAGCCCGCGAAGAAGCCGGCCAATGTGAAAGCCGCGATCTTGGCGCGCGCGATCGGAAGCCCCGACATGAAGGCTGCTCCCTCGGCCGAGCCGACCGCGTAGACGGCCCGGCCCAGCACCGAACGCCGGAACGGCACCCAGACCAGGAGCGTAATCAGGACGAGCAGCACGAACGGCACCGGGATCCACGCGAAAGGAGCAAACCAGGCTGCCGCGCCGTCGTCAAAGATGTGGACCGTCGCGGCGAAGTCGCCAAGCGAGTTGGTCAGCGCCCAGTTGAGATCATCATCGATCTTGCCGCCCGGCGTCGGGCGCAGGAACAGCGCGATGCCGATATAGACCGCACCCGTTGCGAGCGTTGCAATGATCGGCTGGATGCGCCCATAGACGACGACGCACCCATTGACGAATCCGGCGAAAGTCCCGACCGCAACGCAGATGGCCATGCCTAGCAGGATGCCGCTCGTGCCGCCGGGAAAGGTCCCGAGGCCGATGTGCAGGCCGAAAACCTCAAGATGCAGCGGCGTGCCGCCGATCGTGCCGGCCAGCAGATAGCTCGCCAAGCAGCCCACCATGGTCATGACGGCGCCGACCGAGAGATCAAGTCCGGATGCGAGCACGGGAACGGTCTGGGCCATGGCCAGCATGGCGAGGGCGAATATTTCATCCGCGTTCTGCACCAGCACGGCCGACGAGAAGCCCTTCGGGTGCGCCATGTTGTAGAGCAGATAGAGGATGGAGAACAGCAGGACCGCGGTAACGAGGCCGATATTCTGGCGCGCCCTGATGGCGAGGTCATCAAGCATGGGCGGCTCCGGCACGGACCGGCGTTGCGGCGTGGACATTGAGGGAGCTGGCGATGATGTTGGTCTCGGTGAGCTGGTCGCCTTCGAGCTCCCGCACAATGCGCCCGTCATACATGATGGCGACCCGATCGCAGCAGCCGATCAGCTCGTCGTAATCGGTCGAATAAAACAGGATGGCGGCGCCTTGATCGGCAAGCTCGCGCATCAGTCGGTAGAGCTCCTGCTTGGTGCCGACGTCGATGCCACGCGTCGGATCGTTCAGCAGGATGATGCGCGGCTCGGTCATCAGCCATTTCGCGAGCACCACTTTCTGCTGGTTGCCGCCCGACAAGGTCGACACGGCGTCATCAGGGGCGCCGATCTTGATCTGCAGCCGCGAGATGCCGCGCTTGATCGCGGCGCTTTCCCTGGCGCGGTCGACGAAGGGCCCGGTCGAGATCGTATTGAGGGATGCGATCGTCAGATTGTCGCCGATCGACATCGGCAGCATCAATCCCTCGGTCTTGCGATCCTCGGGCACGAGCGCGATACCGACCGATTTCGCTGCCGCCGGCGAGCCGAGGCGTGCTTCGCGGTCGTCGACCGTGATGCGCCCGGTGACGCCGCGCAACACGCCGAACAAGGCGAGCAGCAGCGATTTCTGGCCCTGCCCGTCGAGGCCGCCGAGGCCGACGATCTCGCCGGCGCCGACGCAAAGCGAGATGCGGTCGAGATGCTTCTCCCAGGACAGGTCCTTGATGGTCAGCGCCGGCTTCACCGGCTTTCGGGGCGGCTTTGCAGGATATTGGGCCGCGATGTCGCGGCCGATCATCAGCTGAACGATATCGGCGGTCGAGCGCGCGCCCTTGTCGAAGGTCTCGATGTGGCGTCCGTTCCGAAACACGGACGCCCGGTCGGCAAGCGCGTCGACCTCGTGCATGCGGTGGGAGATGTAGAGAATGGCCACGCCTTCGGCTTTGAGCCTCGCGAGCATCGCATAGACCTTCTCGACATCGGCGCTGGTGAGAGCCGAGGTGGCCTCGTCGAGGATCAGGAGCTGCGGCCGCTTGCCGAGCGCCTTGGCGATCTCGACGACCTGGCGTCGCGACAGCGGCAGATCGCGCACGCGCATCAGCGGGTTGACGTCCTCGCAGCCGATCTCGGCCAGCAGTTGTTCGGCACGGCGGCGCTGCGCCCTGACGTCGATGAGGCCGAAGCGCCTTGGCGGCGAAGCGATCGAGATGTTGTCCGCGACGGACAGGTCGGGCATCAGCGACAGCTCCTGGAAGATACAGACGACGCCGGCCGCATTGGCGGCGGACGGTGTGAGGAAGCTGACATGGTTGCCGGCAAGGCACATGGTGCCGGAATCGGGCTGGACCACGCCGGCGATGATCTTGATCAGCGTCGACTTGCCCGCACCATTTTCGCCCAGCACGGCGTGGATCTTGCCGCGTTCGCAGGCGAAGTCGATGCCCTCCAGCGCACGTACGCCGGCATAGCGTTTTGAAATGCCGGCTAACGTGAGGAAAGCGGATTGGACGGGGATCGCATCCTGCATGGCGCAGACTCTAGCCAGCGACGGCCCGGCGGATGCCGGACCGTGACGGAAGGGTGATCGCACCGCTCACTGGGTGTTCTTTTCGCTCTGCGCCATGATCTCGGGCGCCGTGAAGTTCACGCCGCACGGGGTGAATTGGTTCGGGGCGAAGAAATTGGCGTTGAGGTCCGGCCAGTAATTCGTGCCCGGCTTGAGGTCCTTGTAGGTGGCGACCGGGATCGGGATCGAAATGAGCTGGGGCATGACGTTGCCCTGCAGCGCCGAGATGGCCGCTTTGGTGGCAATGGCGACGAGCGCCGGCGATTGCCCGTACGACATGCCCTTGAGCCCGTCCTTCCAGTGGTCCGCGATCTGCTTGCGGTACTCGTTCTCGCCTTCACCCGACATCGGCACCAGGGGCTGCTTAGCGGCCATCAAGGCCTGCACGGTGCCGTCCGAGCCGCCTTGCGTGAAGATGCCGTCGAAATGACCGTGAACGGCAAGCGCGTCGGCGGTCACCTTTTGCGAGGTACCGGTGTCCCAGTTGCCCACCACCTCCGTGATGTTGAACTTGTTGCCGGACGCCTCCATGATTTCGCGGAAGCCGAGATGGCGGTCGCGGTCGACCGAATTGCCGGGCAGACCGCGCACCTCGAGGATGTCGCCGGTCTTCTTGCCCATTTCATCGATCAGCCATTTCGCCGACATGCGGCCCATTTCCTTCTGGTCCTCGTTGACCATCATCACCTTGTCGGTGTCGAGGATGTTGTCGAAGGGGACCACCACGACGTTATTCTTGTCTGCGAGGCGGATGATGCGGTCGAAACCGTCGGGCGCCACCGCGATGGTGACGATCGCATCGAACCCCTGATTGATGAAGTCCTCCATGGCGCCGAGTTGCGCCGCAACATCGGTTCCGGTCGAGACGACCTTGAACTCCTTGATATGCTCCTTGATGCCCGGCTGCTCGGCAAACGCCTTGGCGGTCTTCACCATCTGGATGCGCCAGGTGTTGCCGACGAAGCCGTTGACGAGGGCGATCTTGTAGGGGCCCGGTTTCTTGTCCCACTGAAAGAACTTGGTCTGACTGGACCAGGGCTTGAAGCAGGCCGGGTCAGCGCCCGGCCCGGACACGATCTTCGGGCCTGCCCAGGCATTCGTCGCTGATACAAGCAAGCCGGCGCAGGCAAGCCTCGCAAGGCCAAACGTCCACTTCATTATGTCTTCTCCCTGAGCGTTTTGTTTCCCGGCCCCCAAGCGGCTCTATCGCCGTGCCGGGAGTTGATCTTTCCCGTGCACTTGCGCGCTAGATTGGCACGCAACCTGTAGTGCACACAAGCCGCGCGGCGCACGATGTCTCTGTGCTCACGCCAATGCGTCGCCGCTGCGGCGCGCAGGTTCGCCGGCGCGGAAAATTTCAGGGAACCTTCTCCGTGGCCCGACTGCCGGTCGCTCAAGGCAAGGGGCATCAGACGGAAAAACAGGATCATCCTCCGCGGCGGCCGCGCCGCAGCAACATGCCACGATGTCGCAAGGGCTCTTTGGCCTAAGGGAGGATGGCCGGTACGCCGGAATTTCGTTGCAAATGGACGCCGCAGGCGCAATCGTTCAATAAAACATGAAAAACGCAGCAAAAAGAGCGTCGGGAGGAGAGCAATGGTTTCAGGATGGAATCGGCGTGTCTTCATGGGGAGCGCAGCGGGGGCGCTGGCGATGCCTTACCTGCTCCGCAAGGCTTCGGCGGACGACACGATCAAATTGCGCTGCTCGCTTGATACGGCGCCATCGCATCCGCGCAACCAGGCGATTGTCGATTACCTTGCCAGGCTCGACGAGGCGAGCAAGGGCAGGATCAAGCCGGAAGTGTTTCATTCCGGCCAGCTGTTCGCTGATCTCAACGTCAGCAAAGCGTTGATACAGGGTCAGGTCGACATGGCCGCGCCCGGCACCTGGACCATCACCGGCCTCGTCCCGGATGCTGATTACGCCCAGCTGCCTGCCCTCTACGGCCAGACGGCCGATATCGTCCACCGTTGCACGGATGGGCCGCCCGGAGAGCTCGTCGAAAAGCAGATCGAGGCCAAGGTGCGCTCGCACATTATCGGTCACTGGCTCGATCTCGGCAACGAGAATTGGTACACGACCAGGAAGGAAATCCGAACGCTCGAGGATTTCAGCGGCCTGAAGATCCGCAGCCCCGGCGGCGCGGGCATCTCCTGGCGCATCGCCTTCGTACATGCCATCCCCAATGTGACGCCTTGGCCCAACGTCCCGCTGGCGCTGTCGCAAGGCACCTTCGACGGCTTTGTCAGCTCCGACGAGAGCTGCACCTCGGCCAAGCTGTGGGAAGCGGGCGTGAAATATTCCTACGCAGACCACCAATTCTTCGCCAATTACATCCCGATGGTCAGCGACGCATTCTGGTCGAAGCTCGGCGAGGCCGAGCGGAAGCTGATGCGCGATCTCTGGGCCGACAATATCGAGCGCTACCGGGCGATGTCGGCGAAATCGCAGGCCGACGCGCGCGAGACGATGAAATCGCACGGCGTCACCTTCGGCGATCCTTCGCCGGATCAAATTGCCGCCGATCGCAAGCGCATGATCGATGCGCAAGGCGATCTGATCCGCGACGCCAAGCTTTCGGCTGACATCGTCAAGCTCGTGAGTGATGCAGTCGGCAGTCACAGCTGAGATGGATCATTTCGAAGGCAAGCCGTTCCTGCGTGAGGCGTGGTGGGACAAGGCCGAGCGGTTTCTGATCGGCCTGCTCGGACTTGCGGCAATGCTCGTCGGCGTGGTGCAGGTCGCCGGTCGATACCTTGCTCCGCGCTATGCCATCTCATGGGCTGAAGAGGTGATCGTCTATCTGATCGTCTGGGGCATCATGCTGGCGGCATCGCAACTGGTGCGCACGGACAGCCATGTGCGGCCCGATCTCGTGCTCAGAGCCGTTCCGCCCCGTGCGCAGCGCTGGCTGGAGGTGCTCAATTGCATCGCCGCTTTGGTGTTCTGCATCGGGCTAGCCTGGTACGGCTGGAGCATCGTTGCGACCTCCTGGCAATTGGACGAGCGGAGCTCGTCGGACCTGCAGTTTCCCATATGGCTCTATTCCGCGGCGATCCCGACCGGCGCTGTCCTGATGACCGGGCGCTATCTGGCCAGGCTCTACCGTTATCTGTTCGCCTTCGATGCCGCGACGATGATCGTCGGTCATATCGGCGAGCACGAACGGAGCGGCGAATCCGGTTCTGTGGCGCCAGGCACGGGCTGAGGGCATCGGGGTCGGCGGGGCACAGCACGCATGTCGGTATTCCTGTTGCTTCTGCTGTTCTTCGGCCTATTGGCGGTCGGAATGCCGATCTTCCTCGTGCTCGGGCTGTGCGCGGCGGTTCTCTACATTGCGTCGGGCGAGCCGCTGATCGGCGTGGCGCAAATCGTCATCGATCACCTGAATTCGCCGACATTGATGTCGCTGCCGCTGTTCGTCATGGCCGCGACCTTCATGCGCCATGGCGGTGTTGCCAGGGCGCTGGTCGACGTTTCCGCGGCCTGGCTCGGCGGCATCAGGGGCTCGCTCGGGCTCGTGACGGTGGTGGCCTGCACGCTGTTTGCGGCGATCTCCGGCTCGTCGGTTGCGACCGCGCTCGCGATGGGAACGATTCTGTTGCCGGCGATGATCGAGAAAGGCTACCCGCGCAGTTTTGCCCTGGGCGTGGTCGGCGCCTCCGGCACCATCGGCATCGTCATTCCGCCGTCGCTCGCGCTCATCCTCTACGGCATTGTCGCGGAGCAATCGGTGCCGCGGCTGTTCCTTGCCGGCCTGTTGCCGGGGCTCCTGCAAGCTGCAGTGTTCTTCTGCTGGGTCTGGTACGACGCGCGCCGGCGGAAATTTCCGGCCGAGCCGAAACTCCCCTGGGCCGAGCGGTTTCGCGTGACCGTGAGGGCGATCCCGGCTCTTCTCGTGCCGGTCATCGTGCTCATCGGCATCTATGGCGGCATCGTCACCGTGACCGAAGCGGCGGCGATCGCCGCCGTGGTGTCGCTGCTCGTCAGCCTGGTTTACTATCGGGGCTTCCATTGGTCGGAAACATTGTGGGTAGTCGCGGACGCCCTGAAAAGCGCCGGCGCGATCATGTTGATCGTCGCGGCGGCGCTGGCGTTCGGCCACTGGATGACGGCCTCGGGGGTTCCGGCGGAGCTCGTCAAGTGGGTCCTGGCGCGCAATCTGGCGCCCTGGCAGTTCCTCCTGACGATCAATGTGCTGCTTTTGGTGCTGGGCTGCTTTCTCGAGGTGATCGCGACGCTACTGTTGGTGCTGCCGCTGCTGGCGCCGGTCTTGCCGGCGCTCGGCGTCGATCCCGTTCACTTCTCCATCATCTTCACCCATAATATGGAGATCGCGCTGGTGCATCCGCCGGTCGGATTGAATTTGTTCGTGCTGTCGACCATCTCCCGCGCGCCGATCGGCGAGGTCATTCGTGGCGTCCTGCCGTTCCTGATTCTGCTGCTGATCGTCCTGATGATCATCACCTACGTGCCTGCGCTGACGCTGTGGCTGCCGCACGCGGTATATGGAGACTAGACCGATGCGGAGCGAGTTCGAGACCATCATCGTCGAGCGGCGCGACAATCACGTCCTGACTGTCACCCTGAACCGGCCGGAGGCTGCGAACGCGCTGAACACCCGGATGGGTCTCGACCTGATGGAGCTGTTCGAGGGGTTCACGGTCGATCTCGAAGACTTGCGCGCGGTCGTGTTGACCGGGCAGGGCACCAAGGCATTTTGCGCGGGCGGCGATCTGAAGCAGCGCAATGGCATGACGGACGAGGCCTGGCAGGCGCAGCATCTCGTCTTCGAGCGCATGGCGCGTGCCATCCTGGCCTGCCCCATTCCTGTCATCGCCGCGGTGAATGGTGCGGCCTATGGCGGTGGCTGCGAGATCGCGGCGGCGGCCGACTTTGTCTACGCCTCGACCAATGCGCGTTTTGCGCTGACCGAGGTCACGCTCGGCATCATGCCGGGCACCGGGGGGACGCAGAACCTGCCGCGCGCCGTCGGCGAGCGTCGGGCGAAGGAGTTGATCCTGTCCGGTCTGCCGTTCTCGGCCGAGGAGGCGGAACGCTGGGGCCTGGTCAACCGGGTGTTGCCGCCGGAGGATTTGCTGCAGGCGACGCTGGCCATTGCCGACCGCATCGCCGGTAATGGTCCGCTCTCCGTACGTCAGGCCAAGCAGGCCATCCATCGCGGCCT
>Ga0209062_1000835_pt1 | contig 71638 bp, 59 predicted proteins | sample Coa_R2_2_FD_187158 | JGI IMG/M metagenome (GOLD analysis project Ga0209062, IMG submission 187158) | Surface soil microbial communities from Centralia Pennsylvania, which are recovering from an underground coalmine fire - Coalmine... | ecosystem: Environmental > Terrestrial > Soil > Unclassified... | reverse complement strand
GCGCAGTTGGCTCGCCAGAATGCGGCAATCGCCGAGCAGCTAAAGGCAAATCAAGAACAACTGGCCGAGATAGCGTCGTCTCGAACTGCAACTTCTTCTCACAGGCCGTCGCGGCGAAAGCCGATATCGATAGTTCCGTCGCCGCAGCAGGGAGCTCAGGCGCAGGGCCCATCTCGTCAGCCTTGACGGCGTTCCTCGGCGCAGGACGCGGGCATTGCCAATTTGCCTGCCGCAGCTGATCACGGCACGTAAGAAGCCGATCCAGTCGATAACATCGTGCTCGAGGGAGGAATCGAATTGGTCCGTCATTGAGGGGGATACTTAGCTTCGAAATTCCCGGATCGGGCCTATTTGTTCGTTCCCCATCGCACACTCCAAAGGTTCAGTAGTCGAGCTGCCTCTTTTCGATCGAGTCTGGTAAACCGCTGCTTCGCTTTTGTCAGCTCCGGCGGTGACATCGATCCGAACACGTACCGACACTCCAGAACGCGCGCGGCAGTTTCCCAACTTAGCGAGGCGACTTTGCACGCAACGAGGAGCCCATCTTCGCGGGCGCTCTGCATCAAGGGGCGAACGATGTCCACGCTGGAACCCGAAAGTTCGGCTAACGCAACCACGGTTTCTTCGTATTTTCGCTCGGTTGCGAAACTCAGTAGGGCGGCCTCATCGAGCTTGCCATTCGCCTTCAACAGGTCGACCGCGGCGATCGCTCCCTCAAAATCTCGAGCTTTCGACATTTCGCGGCTGATGCCCTTTGACGCAGCGATCACCGCCCGTCTGATTTCCTCAAACAGATGCGGAGGGGCCCGTGACAGGAGCCGCGAGCGCACGACCTCCGTCGCGTGGTGCATAAGGCGATCCCTAAGATCGGACGGAAGATCAGACCTGATCCCTGTCTCCACGGCGAGCTCGGGGTCGGAAACCGCCTGGGAAACAATGGTTGCGAACCCGATCGGTGAAATTCTCGCGCCTGGGTTCTGGACGAGTCGACGGCTTACGGAGGGGTAGCGGCGGGCCAGGAGCGCGTCGGTGACGACTTCCTTCAACCACCAGCGTCCACTGATCGCCAGCAGGTGCGGCTCGCTCTTTGTCCTTGCAAGTTCTGCAAGATCGTCGTCCGCAAGACGCGGAGATTCGCTCAAAACGGGACCCGCGATCGTGATGTCGTCATTGGCGGCAAGCCGACAAACGACCGACTTCGGAGCAACCGAAAGAGGCGCCAGCTGCGCACTCATCTCCGCCAACGCAATCCGAAAACTGACGTCGGCAATGGCGCGGAGCTCGAGCGTCTTGATCAATCGCTCGAGTACGGAGCCAAAGAGTTCAATCTGGTCCTCATTGAGCGGATTTGCTGAGGACAAAAGCAGATCTGTAACTCGCTTGACGGTGACGCGGGCTCGTTGTGGCGAGGAACAGCTTATCGCCGTCTCTATTTCGTCGGCAATAGAGGTTGCAGTTGCGGGCATCGCTCATCCTGAGCGTTAATCAGCGGTTCTAGCGAAGGCGCAGTTTAGAACGAGCCGCTAAAGTTCTCGTAAACATGTAACTTTGGAGCATCCCAAACGCCCGAGTCGCCGCGCCTGCGGCGGCCGGAATGAGCCCACCTCTTGGGTGACCTCCTCAAGGCCGATCCGATGGACCGACCGGGCAAGCGGGAAGGGCGGTTGCGGGTGAGAGGCAGCGCGAAGCAGATGCTTCCGTGCCTCAAGCTGCTTCGCGCGGACAAAAACGGCGCGGGGGCCCGTGGTTTTCCAATTGAGGTGTCACATTTACCGGATATTTGGTCCGGGCGGAGATCTGATAAACCCTAATTTGCAAAAATGCAGTATTGATTGGATAATACCGTTTTGATTAAATAAGATATTAAGCCATAATGCATAATTAAATGGGATATATTGGTTAGATGTGTGGCATTGTCGGTATTTTGGGACGCGCGCCGGTTGCCGAGCAACTGGTCGGTACACTCAAGCGGCTGGAATATCGCGGCTATGACTCCGCCGGCGTCGCGACGCTGGAGGGCGACCATCTCGAGCGGCGGCGTGCCGAGGGCAAGCTGAAGAACCTCGAGAAGCGGCTGCGCAGCGAGCCGCTGGACGGCCACACCGGCATCGGCCATACCCGCTGGGCCACCCATGGCAAGCCGAACGAGACCAATGCGCATCCGCACGCGACCGAGAACGTCGCCGTGGTGCACAACGGCATCATCGAGAATTTCCGCGAGCTGCGCGCCGAGCTGGAGAGCCAGGGTGCGCAATTTGCCACCGAGACCGACACCGAGGTGGTGGTTCATCTCGTCGAGTCCTACCTGAAGAAAGGCTGTTCGCCGCAGGCCGCGGTGAAGGCGTCGCTGCCGCATCTGCGCGGCGCGTTTGCGCTCGCCTTCCTGTTCAAGGGCCACGACAATCTGATGATCGGTGCCCGCAAGGGCTCGCCGCTCGCGGTCGGCCATGGCGACGGCGAGATGTATCTGGGGTCGGACGCGATTGCGCTCGCGCCCTTCACCGACACCATCACCTATCTCGAGGACGGCGACTGGACCGTGCTCACCCGCGATTCCAGCGTCATCTATGACGCGCAAGGCGCGACCGTGCACCGCGAGGTGCTCAAGTCCGGCGCTTCGTCCCTCCTGATCGACAAGGCCAACTACCGCCATTTCATGGCCAAGGAAATCCACGAGCAGCCGGAAGTGGTCGGACACACGCTCGCGCGCTATGTCGACATGGCCAATGAGCGCGTGGCTCTGCCGAAAGAGCTGCCGTTCGATTTCCGCGACATCCAGTGCATCTCGATCACCGCCTGCGGCACCGCGAGCTATGCCGGCTTTATCGCCAAATACTGGTTCGAGCGGCTGTCGCGCATTCCGGTCGAGCTCGACGTTGCCTCCGAATTCCGTTACCGCGAGGCGCCGCTGCGCAAGGGCGATCTTGCGATCTTCATCTCGCAATCGGGCGAGACCGCCGACACGCTCGCCGCGCTCCGCTACGCCAAGTCGCAGGGGCTGCACACGCTCTCCGTCGTCAACGTGCTGACCTCGACGATCGCGCGCGAAAGCGAGGTCGTGATGCAGACCCTGGCCGGACCCGAGATCGGCGTTGCCTCGACCAAGGCCTTCACCTGCCAGCTGATGGTGCTGGCCGCGCTTGCGGTTGCGGCTGGGACGGCGCGCGGCGAATTGTGCGGCAGCGACGAAACCAAACTCGTGCAGGGCCTGATCGAGATTCCCGGCCTGATTTCCGCGGCACTCGCGACCGAGCCGCAGATCGAGAAGCTCGCGCGCGACATCGCCAAATGCCGCGACGTGCTCTATCTCGGCCGCGGCACCTCCTATCCGCTGGCTTTGGAGGGCGCGCTGAAGCTGAAGGAAATCTCCTACATCCACGCCGAGGGCTATGCCGCGGGCGAGCTCAAGCATGGCCCGATCGCGCTGATCGACGAGACCATGCCGGTGGTGGTGATCGCGCCCCACGACCGCGTGTTCGAGAAGACGGTGTCGAACATGCAGGAGGTCGCCGCCCGCGGCGGCAATATCATCCTGATGACCGATGCGAAGGGCGCCGCCGAGGCCACCGTGGATTCCCTGCTGACCATCGTGTTGCCCGACATGGCCGCGATGTTCTCGCCCATGGTTTACGCCATCCCCGTGCAGCTCCTGGCCTATCACACCGCCGTGGTGATGGGGACGGACGTGGATCAGCCGCGCAATCTCGCGAAATCGGTGACGGTCGAGTAGGCCGGATGCAATCTCGTTGAACCTCGTCCTTCGCCCGGATTCTGTACTCGCTTGGCCCAGGCAAGTTGCGAGAACCATCGTTCTATTGTTGCAACAGGGCCTTCGCTGCAGGCCTGCTCGGGACGTCCATTGGTTTGCAATCTCAAGACCAGTCTCGAGCCCGGCCGAAGTCCGATCGATGCCTCAGCCAACCCAAAGCTGGCAGCTTCAGATCAACGCGGCCGGCGCGCATCAAGCTTAACGATGGGCTTACGTTGCGTGGTCGGGGCGACCGGCTATGTTACGGCCGGCCTAAACATTTCATCCGGGAAGCGCCAGCGGCAACGATCCGTTCAGCGCGTCTCGCTCCGACTGATATTGGATTGGATTGGCGCTTGGGTTGATAGGCTTTGGGCAGCTGGCGCTCATTGACAGGAGAGCTTCTATGACGACGACGGCAGATGCCCGGACAGCAATTGGGAAGCGCTCGCAAATCAATTCAATCGTGTTTGCAAGCTGTCTCGGAACGACGATCGAGTGGTATGATTTTCTGATTTATGCAACGGCGGCAGCCCTTATCTTCAACAAGGCCTTCTTCCCGACCTTCGATCCCCTGGCAGGGACACTGGCCGCGCTCGGCAGCTACGCGGTGGGCTTTCTGGCCCGCCCGCTCGGCGGCGCGCTGTTCGGCCATTTTGGCGACCGGATCGGCCGCAAGTCGATGCTGGTGTTGACGCTGTTCATCATGGGCCTTGGCACGTTCTGCATCGGACTGCTTCCGACCTATAATCAGATCGGAGTGCTCGCGCCCATTCTGCTGGTCGTCCTTCGCATTATCCAGGGCCTCGGCGTCGGCGGGGAGTGGGGAGGCGCCTCGCTGATGGTGCTGGAGCACGCGCCGAGGGATCGACGGGGCTTCTACACAAGCTTCGTCCAGATCGGCTTTCCGATCGGGCTGGTGCTGGCAAGCCTGGCATTTGCTCTTGTGACCAAGCTGTTGCCGGAAGCGAGCTTCGTGACCTATGGCTGGCGCATCCCGTTTTTGATCAGCATCCTGCTCCTCGCCGTGGGCGTGTTCGTGCGCCGGCGGGTCCCGGAAACGCCAGTGTTCGAGCGCCTCAAGAAATACGACGCGGTGGCGGCACATCCGATCGGCGAGGCTATCGGAAAAAGCGCCAAGGAATTCCTGATCGCAGTCGGCCTGAAGCTGTCGGAAGTGTCCTGGGTCTACATGCTGACGGTGTTTGTCGTGGTCTATGCGACGACGAAGCTCGGCCTTTCCAAGCAGGTAATGTTGGATGCGGTGACCTATGCGGCGCTGCTTGAACTGGTGAGCCTGCCGTTGTTCGGCTGGCTCGCGGACAAGATCGGCCGGCGTCCGCTGTTTATTATGGGCGCACTCTTCACGATTGTGGTTGCGTTTCCGCTGTTCTGGTTGATCGAGACCAAGAGCACCGCTCTGATCTTCCTCGCAATCATGGTCGCGATGAACTTCGGGCATGGCATGATGTTTGGAATTGAATCGTGTTATTTCCCTGAACTGTTCGGACCGCGCGTGCGCTACACCGGCGCCTCGCTGGGCTTTCAGTTGTCCGCGGCAATTGGCGGCGGGTTCGCACCGATTGTCGCGACTGCTTTGGTCGGGTATTTCGGGGGCACCAGCGGCGTGTCGATCATGATGATCTGCATCGCTCTGATTACGCTTGCGGCCGCGCTTGCCGCACGGGAGACCAAGGGGGGCTCGCTCAGCGAATAGGACAGGGGTCAGCCATTGCTGTTTGGCATCTTTATCTATGACCGCGTTGAGCCGATCGATCTTGCGACCTATGGCGTGTTGTCCATGGCGCGCCGCATCGCCCCGGAGATCGAGATCTGCACCATCGCGCCGCGTGCCGGATCGGTCGCGCTCGCGAATGGGCTCACGGTCCTCGCCGATTTTGGCATAGACAACGCGCCGACTTGCGACCTTGTCATCGTCACCGGCGGCCCGGGCTGGGCGGTGCAGGCCGAGGCACCGGCGACGCTTGACTATGTTCGCCGGGTCCATTCATCGGGTCGTATTGTCTCGGTTTGCACGGGCGCCATGATCCTTGCCGCGAGCGGGATTCTCGAGGGCGGGCCAGCGACCACCAAGCGGGAAGTCGTCCCGCCTGAAGAGCCGCCGCTCCAACTTATGCGTCTCAAATACCCGAATATCGACGTCCGCGAGGCGGTGCTGGTGGATCGGGGCGGAGGCACCGTCACGGGCGGCGGTGTTTCGCTCTGCATCGACACCACCCTCTATCTCCTGGGACAAATGCTCGGGGAGCAAGTTGCCGATGAGACGGCGCGGATCATGGAATACCAGCGCGCGCGCCGGGCCAATCGGGAGGGCTTTGCATCCGCTTCTGAAGCGCAATGAAACAGGTTCAAAAGGTCGGTCCACTCAACCACCCGGAAAGGTTACATGTTGGATGGCCCTCATGTGTCCTCACGAACTCGCGAAGTGCTTGCGCCGACACTATCCTGCTCGAGCCTCGCTCCTTGCCGTCCAGAGATCACAGCGCGCAAGCTGATCAAGATCGCCAACAGCGTCGAAGCCGTGCAGGACGGCCGCCATAGACGAACTGTCTTTCGTCTCCATGCTCTGCTCGGTCATTCGATGGAGCTATGGAGCTCGCTGATTAATCTTCTTCCGGCTCGCGTGCCGGGGGGGCCGCGCGCATTCCCTCACGCTGCTCTGAAGTCGACCCACAACGAAGGTACTAAAGTAGTTGTCGCCCAGGTTGCTTCTGGACGGCCATCGATGATAGAATTTAACATTATTCACGTCACGGAAGCGAGCACGGATTCGCGACTTACGGTACTACTTGGTCCAGAGCGCCGCATCCGGGTTCTGTGTCGCATATTCTCAGGACTTATTGTTTGATCAAAGAATTGCGCTCTCGGGCCTGGTTCCCATCGGCAGTGCGCGCCGTTGGTGCCGCCGCCTTGATCTTGTTTTCTTACGTCGCAGTTTCATCAGGATTTGACTTTGACGACGGAAGATTCTGGCTCCTGGCAGCTGTTGTCATGGCCTCCCTTCTGGGCGACTATGTCACCTCCATTGCACTCTCAATCGTAGCCGTAGGGTGTCTTGCATTCTTCTTTGCGTCCCCGAAATTCTCGCTTCGCGTCGAACAGGAGGAGGACTTTGCGGCGATCATGGTGTTTCTGGCCACGTCAATGGCAATCACGAGTTGTGCAGTCAAAGTTCGGAGAATATCTGAGGAGGAGCTCGTTCAAACCCGTGCCGAGCTTGCGCGATTCGGTCGCGTTGCAATGCTTGGCGAGTTGACCGCCTCAATCGCACATGAACTTAATCAGCCGCTGGCCGGTTTAGTGAGCAGTAGCGATGCCTGTCGGCGCTGGCTTTTGAACCAGCCACCAAATATCGATCGCGCAACTCAATCTCTGGACCGCATCGTCAGGGACGCCGATCGCGCTACAATGGTCGTCGCACGCGTGCGAGGTATGGCGAAAAATCGTCCCCCTCAAAAAGCCGCAGTAGACGTGAGAGAGGCCATACGCGAGGTCATTTTGATCATGCGCGGTGAGCTTGAGCGACATCAAATCACCTTGGAGTGTAAATTTCTTGACGACATACTCGTCTGGGCTGATCGGGTCCAGTTCCAGCAAGTCTGCCTCAATTTGATCGTCAACGGGATCGAGGCTCTTAAGAACGTGGTAAGCAACCGTAGGACGTTGGTTGTAGGAGCAGAAAGAGATGCTCATAATCACGTAACGGTCACGGTCGCCGACACGGGAGCAGGAATAGATCCCAAGAACACAGCAAATATCTTCAACGCTTTTTTCACAAGTAAACCAGACGGCATGGGCATGGGATTGGCGATTAGCCGATCTATTGTAGAAGCTCACGGTGGCCGCCTGTGGGCTTCGGAAAACCTACCCCACGGGGCAAAATTCCACTTCACGATGCCGATTTATCGCGGATAGGTGAAACTAGATGCGCGTCGAGCCACCAGCTATATTTGTGGTCGACGACGATAGTTCTGCGCGCGATGGCATCGAGGATCTGCTTCAGTCGGTGGGCCTGCGGGTGATAGCTTTCAGTTCGCCACAGGCATTCCTGGAGTCCGAGCGTCCCGATGCGCCCGGCTGCATCATACTCGACATGAGGCTACCTAACACCAGTGGGTTAGATTTCCAGAAAGTGTTGATCGAGGCCGGAATCGAGCTGCCAGTGATATTTGTCACAGGTCACGGCGACATTCCCATGTCGGTCACTGCCATGAAATCGGGCGCCATTGAATTTCTTACAAAGCCGTTTCGCGACCAATGCCTGCTCGATGCCATCAATTCCGGAATCGCGAAAGACCAGCAACGACGCAGTGAATTGAGAGTTGTCTCTGAGCTGCGACAACGATATGAAAGTTTAACCCCGCGTGAACGCGAGGTGTTCGCACTGGTCATCACCGGCCGGCCCAACAAACAACTCGCCATCGAGCTTGGCTTGAGCGAGATGACCATCAAGGTGCATCGAAGTCAGATTACGAAAAAGATGCGAGCCAGCTCGATTGTCGAATTGGTTCGCTTCGCAGACCGCCTCGGGATCTTCGCCAAGGAGCCTTGGCCATCTAAAACCAAAGAACTAGGAGTCTAACACGAGCGTCGGTATGAGCCTCACCTTGGCGCAATTGCTCTAATTCGCATCCTGCAACTAGCCTCCGTGCGAGCTTCGGAGGCGGAAATGCAGCGTCGCGTAGTCGCGGTGGTCGACGATGATCCATCAGCACGAGAGGGTGCGATAGATCTCTTGAATTCGGCGGGAATCGCTACCGAATCGTTTCAGAACGCGGACGAATTTCTTCGGTCTGGCCAGCTTGACCGGACTTCGTGCCTAGTGGCTGACATGCGAATGCCAGGCATGTCCGGACTCGAGCTTCACGAGCACTTGCGCCGGGCGGGCAGAGAAATCCCGACCGTCCTTATTACCGGTTTCCCAGTCGCCAGCGACCACATGCGCGCCCGGGAAACTGGCGCATGGGGCTACCTGAAAAAGCCCTTCAGAGAGCAGGAGTTACTCTCGCACGTCAATTCAGCCCTCGAAGGGAAGCAGCATGTGCTTTCAAGTTATACTGACCAAACAGCTGGTCCTAGGGGTACTACTTTGCTCTTCGGAATCAGCGCTAGCGTGAATGCCGCGAGCCCGGACAAGCTTCTGGAAAGAGTGCCCGGAGGTGCCGGTGGGTCGGCAGCGTCTTTGACGGTGCTGTTCGAAGCTCGGGTAGCGGAGACGCCGGCCTCGGAAGCGCTTGCAGCTGGCGAGGAGCGGCTGACCTACCGTGATCTCAATGCCCGGGCCAACCGCCTTGCACACGCGCTTCGCCAAAAAGGCGTTCAACGCAACGACATCGTCGGCCTTGCGGTCGAGCGCAACGCCGACGTCGCGATCGGCATTCTCGCTATTCTCAAGGCCGGCGCGGCCTACCTTCCCTTGGATCCAGACTATCCCCGCGATCGCCTTGCTTTCGTGATTGATGACGCAAAGGCTCGGCTCGTGCTTGCAAGCAGCAAAGTCAAAGCGTCTTTGCAACTTGAAGGCGCCGAGTGCCTCGATATTGCCAACGCAGGCAACGGCTTTGCGGACAGAAATCCCGAGGTGAGCTCGGCCCCCGAAGATCTTGCTTACGTCGTCTATACTTCGGGTTCCACAGGCAAGCCAAAAGGTGTCCTCGTCACGCATGCCAATGTTGTGCGCCTCTTCACTGCAACCGATCCATGGTTCGCCTTTGGCCCGCCTGATGTCTGGACGCTCTTTCACTCCTATGCCTTCGACTTCTCCGTCTGGGAGCTTTGGGGCGCGCTCCTTTATGGAGGACGGCTCGTCATCGTCCCGTACTCGGTCAGCCGGAATCCCGCTGCGTTTCGTAAGCTTCTGGTCGACGAGCGTGTCACCATTCTCAACCAGACACCCTCTGCGTTCCGCCAGCTAATCCAGGCCGATCTTGACGAAGCCCCTGCTGCCTATGCGCTGCGGCAGATCATCTTTGGCGGTGAGGCGCTACAGCTAAAGTCTCTCGAGCCCTGGATCGAGCGCTATGGCGACGCCAAGCCCCGCCTCGTCAACATGTACGGCATTACTGAGACTACGGTGCATGTCACCTACCGACCCATCACACGCGCCGACGTCGAGGCTGGCCGCGGTAGCGTGATCGGCATACCCATCCCAGACCTGTACATCCGTCTCCTTGACGCGCGCGGACAACCCGTCCCTGTCGGAGACCCGGGCGAGATCTGGGTCGGAGGCGCCGGCGTCGCAAACGGGTATCTTAACCGCCCCGAGCTCACCACCGAGCGCTTCGTTACAGATCCCTTCGATACTTCCCGTTCAGCGCGGCTCTACCGCAGTGGCGACCTGGCTCGCAAGCTACCAGACGGTGATCTTGAGTACCTTGGCCGCATCGATTCACAGGTCAAAATCCGCGGATTCCGCATTGAGCTGGGCGAGATCGAGGCACGGCTGGCGGAGTGCGAGGGAGTCAGCGAGGTCAACGTCATCGCACGTGAGGACAGCCCTGGGGATAAGCGTCTGGTTGCGTACTATGCAGCTGGTGCGAACGTCAGGCCGGAAGCATTGCGGGCGCGTCTCCTGGCGAATCTGCCGGAATACATGGTCCCGGCTGCTTATGTCCGCCTTGATCGGATGCCTCTCACGCCCAATGGTAAACTGGATCGCAAAGCGCTGCCCGCGCCGGACAGTCGCGCTTATGCCCTCGATGGTTATGAAGCGCCAGCCGGCCCGGTGGAGGAGAAACTTGCCCGTATCTGGGCCGGCGTCCTGGGCCTGGACCGGATAGGCCGGAACGCTAACTTCTTCGATCTCGGCGGACACTCTCTGCTGGCAGCCAGAATGCTGACGCTGATCGAAGCGGAATTCGGACGTTCGCTCAATCTGACTTCGCTATTCAGAGCGCCGTCAATTGCCGCGTTTGGCCAGCTGCTTCAAGAGCGAGGAGGCCCTGGTATCGCCTCTCCCTACGTGGTGTTCATCCAGTCGGAGGGAGCCAAGCCGCCTCTGTTCGCTATCACCACACCCACGGCCTATGCCAATATTGCAAGGCATCTGGGAAACACCCAGCCGCTGATCGGACTGCAACTCTTCAATCCCGCAAAGCGGCCTGAGCTGAAACATTCCCGCCTGGAGGATGTGGCCGGCGAATATGTCAAATTGATCCGCGAGATTCAGCCTCAGGGACCGTATGCGGTTATCGGCTGGTGCGTTGGTGGCGTGCTGGCCTTCGAAACGGCTCAGCTACTGGTCCAGATGGGCCACGAGGTTTCATTCACGGGTATAATCGACATCTGGGCCCCTGACTACATCCGCCGCCGGGGGGCAGCGTGGTTGAAGACGGCGGAGTTTGCCATACGCTGCAAGCGCGCTTACGCGGAAATGCGCGGCGGACGGCGGAGCGTAAAGAACTTTTGGCGTGCTCCGCGCGCAGACGCCAGCCCGACATCTGATCCGGAACTGGAAAGGATTGAGCAGTTCAATTTGGAAATGTTCAGATATTTGTGGAGACTGCAAGGCACATACGAACCGAAGTCCCTCCCTGGGCGGGTACACATCTTTGTTAGCGAATACCGTCCGACGGGATGGCTGGTCGACTCCAGCCTAGGCTGGGCGCAGCTGGCAACGGAAGGTGCCGAAGTCGTCCCGTTCGAGGGAGATCACTGGTCAATTTTCTTTGAGCCTTGTGCTGGCAAAGCCGCGGCCACCATCGCGGCGGCTTTGGAAGCTCCGTCGGCCCGCAATCCGTGGAAGGTGCCTTCCGGTTTGGCTACCGTTCGCACAAACGGCCAATTTCCGCTAGCTGATCCGCTCGTTAGCATTGTCATTCCCGCCTATAATGCGGAGAAAGACATCGCCCAGGCGATCCGCTGCGCCATTTCCCAAACTTACCCTGAGATCGAGATCATTGTCGTCGACGATGGCTCGCAGGATGCAACCGTACAAACCGCCCGCGACATCTTGAAAAGCAGCTTCAACGGCCGTTGGTCGGTTCTGGAGCTTGGCGTCAATAGGGGCCCCAGCGCGGCGCGCAACATCGCGTTGAAGCAAGCGAACGGCGAGTGGATTCAGTTCCTTGATAGTGACGACGCCATTGCCGCGGATAAGATCGAAGCGCAGATGAAGTACGCGCGGACGGCAGGTTCGGACGTATCGACGATCTACTCCTCATGGCGCCATGTCTATTTGGAAGACGGGAATTTCGTTCCTGCGGGGCCGGTCAATACCCCGCGATATGAAGGCAAACATCCATTGATGTTCTGTATGTACTACGCCTCGTTGCATCACGGCGCATGCCTCATACGCCGCAGCGCGCTGGAGCGTGTTGAGGGGTTTGATGAAACGTTACGCAGCTATGAGGACGCCGATCTTCTGGTCCGCCTCGCTAAGCAGCCAGGACGGTTTCAATTCGCGCCATCGAGCAGCCCTTGCTATCTCTGGCGCTTGTACAAGGAACAGGCGCGGGAGGGTGGGGCGAATACCCGTTACAAATTGGAAGACACAGCCATGAACTGGCTAAGGGTTGTCAAGGGTGCGTCTGGAAACGAGCCGGTCGGCAATATCCTTTGCCCTGACGAGGCGATCGTGTGGCGACAACACTGTACAAGCTATGCGCGGCGGCTATTTGAATCCAATGCTGGGGCGTTCGAGATGTTCATTAACGAAGTGCGGTCGGTCGACCCGGACTTTACCTACCCGTAGGCCGACGGCTATGTTTCACGAGGCCGGCTTGAAGGGTATACGAGGGACCGGCATGGGAATGTCGCCGTGGCCTCTGGCAATTCAATTCCGGCGATGCTGCGCAAGGGTCGGAAGGCGCGCTCTCCGCAAGTGGAGGCATGCTGAAACCACAGACCGGCCGGTCAACCATTTGACACCGGCATGATGATCACGCGGCCGACGCGCCCCACAGCGTCGACCATTCGGGAAAATCTCGGCCGAGCATGACGGAGAGCTCCCGTGTCTGCGGCTGCTGGACGGCTCGCAGGAACGTGATCGCGGCTGAGGTATCGATATCGTCGCGCTGCACCCTCTCGCTCAAAATCCGCTTGGCAGCGGCGCGCAGCTTGGGCATGTGCGCTGCGAGTCCATGCATCGGGCGCGACCAGCGCAGCCGCTGCACGAGGCTGCCGAGAGCGGAATACTGCAGGACCTCGTTCGGCGTGGCGTTTTCGGGAGTGTCGTATCCCTCTGCCAGTTCAATCATAGGATCGACCCCAAGCCAGGCATACAATCGCCGGATCGTGCTCTCTGTCTGCTGGGTCAGCTCTTCATAGGTCAGGGTAAAGACCCGTTCTCGTCCGAACAGGGTCAGATAGGGCCCAAGCTGCATCGCATAGTGGCTGACCGCGAGGTAGCCGGGATCGGCCTGCAGCGCGGCGAGCATTGGCCGGTGCTCGCCGTTGAAGCGGACCATGTGCCAGTAATGGCTGATGCTGCGCTCGACCGGATCGCGCATGATGTAGACGAAGCGGGCATCCGGAGCGAAACGCGCGATGCGCTCGGGAACGCCGGTTGCGAGCGGAATTTTGCTGTAGTTCGTGCTTGCCTCGCCGAGTACTGGAGCATCGCCGCCGGGCTCGAACAACCGCAGATAGGCCTCCTCGCTGCGCCAGTAACCTTGATCCCACATGCTAGGCCACAGCGCATGGAGCTGTTCCTGCGCCACAAAGTAGCTCGGCTCCTCCGGACGAGCGATGTAGATCGCGGGATGGATGTCAAGCAAGCGGCTGAGAAACGTGGAGCCCGACTTCATCGCGCCAATCACGAAGAGATTGGGCCGTCGCAGCATATTTACTGCGTTGTATCTATGGCAGTACGGTCGCTGCGCCGGGACATTTTACACACGTTTTTTAACAGATGCGCCACTTCGTCGGACTCGATCGACTCTGACGATCCCCAGCTGCTCGGGGTACCGGCCGAACCGATCCACCCTGCAATTTCAGCGAGTCGGTGCCATTCGTCAACTGTCCGGCCCTCGACAAAGAGTACCTGCAGTCGACGCATCCAAGATTCCTATCGGCATGAAGTGCTTAAAAGGGCAGTCGAATCCTGTAGCACAACTGGGACATTGAGCACCGAACTAACCGCTAGCGCCATGCAGTAGCCGTCCGGTGAATCTAAATTCAGGATTTGATAGCGACCGGCATCTCTATTTCGGGACGATACGACGCATGATTGGCCACCGTCGAAACCACAGATGATTGCACGGGGATCGGTCGAAAAACCGGTGCCGTAAGCCTTCAAGACGGACTCCTTGCGGGTCCAAAGCCTGAAAAAGGTTTTTAGTTTGTGCCGTTCCGCCAACAGCTGGAGAGCACTTTGTTCGTCCGAATGTGCGATCTCGCGAACGAGCTCGGCCAAGTTGTCAACCGGAAGGATGTGCTCAATGTCTACGCCGATTTGCCATCGGCGCGCTACTGCAACTAAGCAGTAATCGTGCGAATGGGAAACGTTGAATTCAATGTCAGTCGCGATTTTTGATGATAATCGTGGTTTTCCTTCCCGGCCATAATCGAATGATATCAAAGTGGGATCGCAGCCACAGCATAGACTGAGAATCCAGCGCAGAGAGGCTCGACTAAGCACATAGCGTGTACGGTCTACAAGTCGCGAAAAGCGGTTAGCTTTTGCATGTTCCCTGTCTGACGGCGTATCCCATGTACGCTGGTCAAGGCATAGCGACGACAAGCGTATTAGATAGACGAAAACCGTTCCATCGGGAACTGCCCGTCCGTGGAACGATTCCTGAAATTCGATGGAGCCACGCATTGTGTTTTATTATTAAAGGTTGGGGCAGTTGCGTTCAAGCGCAGATCTATAATCGCAGAAACACAATAGTCGCCGGTGGCCCTCCGCCGCGTAGGTATCGAGGACCGATAAAAAAGCGTGGGATCAATCACCCCGATCCCGAGAACAGCATCGTCGATGGGGGCGGCGCGAGGGCAATGGTGCGGGTCAAGGCTTCGATCTTCTGCGCTCGCGTCCGCGCGGAATGGTGGACTAAATAGTTGGCGCTGCACTATCGAATCTGGTTTGCCTCGCTCATGGACGGCTCCCGATCCGCCGTCGGAACAGCTACAGGCGCAACGGGCCTAATTTAGCCAGCTGCCAGCGCAATGGCCGTCGCGAGTATGGGGCGCTGGAGTTACACGTGCTCCCGGCGTTCACGACAGCGCCTTTGATGGCGCCAGTTATCAATGTCCCGAACCATCCAGGAAGTTAAGGATCCGGGCGTCCACCGCCGCGGGATGCGTCTGTGGAGCTCGGTGGGTCGCCCCGGGAACGATGTATTCCTGTGCACCCGGGATCGCAGCGGCCAGCGCGTCGGTATTGGCGCGTCGGATCAAGTCGAATTCTCCGGCCATCACCAGCGTGGGGCTGCGAATCGTGCCTAGGTCCTGCAACGTATAGCGGGGCTGGGTCCGCCACATTTCGGCAACCTTGCGATAGAGTACGGGCCAATGCGCCGGGTTCGGAGCGGTCCAGTCATAGAGACGAGGCGTCGGCGGAATAGGCGGGTCCGGCGAAGGCAAGCTGACAGGACCGGAAGCGTCAAAATTTGCCCCAATCACCACCAGCCGCCCGACCCGTGCGGGATGACGGAGGGCGAGCGTCAGCCCAATGATGCCGCCGTCACTCCAGCCAACGACGTCGACCCGGCGGATCGCTAACTGATCGAGCAGAGCGCGCATATCCTCCGCCATCTCCGCATAGCTGAGCGGAGCTGCCGAGTCCGTGGAGCGCCCGTGCCCGCGGCTGTCCGGTGCGATGACACGATGGTTCTTCGACAGGCTCTCGATCAGATACCGCATGTCGACAAGCGAACCGAGACCGCCATGCAGGACAAGGACGGGCGGCCCACTGCCGAAGGTGCGATAATAGATGGATACGTCGTCGACGGTGAGACGATCTCCGCCGTTCGCCCGGCGGGAGAGCAGGTTCCAGAGGAGAAACCACAGTTTGCCGTTGCTTTCCATATCCATCACGGCGCCAGCTGCGCTCCCGGCGATGGTCAGCGCCAGCACGCTAACGCCGAGACGCTTCAGCAGCGATGCCATAACTGACCGATCCGCTTACCCCGACACGTCGCGAACTCCGCCGACATCGGAATTACCATAGCGCCTCCGCAGCAAAGGCCATTGGGCGCCAGAAGGCGTTTTTGACTTGCCAGTTCCGAATTCCCGACATGCAAGGCCCTCGATCAGGCAGCAGCCCGCGAGGCTGGAAGCCGCCCTACGGCCTGGCAATCTTGGCCTCGACGCCAAGTCCGGTTGAGACTAGAATACATTTATTAAAGCGACAGTTTAATTTAAGATTATTTAGAGCTGTGGCTCCTGATGCGTAAAATGCAAGCTTCCAGACCAGCAGAATGGTGGATGGGGACGGCGTTTGTGGCCAACCTGTGTCTGGCCGCGGTCATCCTTGCGGTTCGCGGCGCCGACGTTCATGGCACCGAGACGGCGCTGGCCGCGACGGCGCGGGTGGCCTTTCTCTGGTTTTGGGCGGCCTATGCCGGAGGAGCGCTGGCGAACCTGTTTGGTCCGGCATTCCTGCCAATCAAGCAGCACGGGCGGGAGTTTGGTCTTGCGTTCGCGGCCGCGCTCCTGGTTCACCTCAGCCTGGTCAGCTGGCTGTGCTTCATCGGCGCACCGCCCGCGAGGGGCGTTTTTATCTTTTTCGGAACCGCCGCGGCATTTACGTTTCTGCTCGCAGCTTTGTCATTCGGAGATTTGCACAAGCTGCCGGGTCCAAGGGGGTGGCAAGTGTTGCGCATCGTCGGAATGAACTTCATTCTGTACGCGTTCATCACTGACTTCATGAAAGATCCGCTGCACGGCGGGACCAAGCGCGTGTTTGAATACCTGCCCTTTATCGCGATGGCTGTCCTCGCCCCGCTACTTCGGCTCGCCGCCTGGGGCGTCCGGCTGCACCTTCCAAATTGGATACGCTCAGGGAGTTGAGTGTTCAGCGGACCGGCATGTTCTCACCGCTATCCTGACCTGGTAAGCGAGGTCTGACGCTGACGTCACCCCCCCGGCCAAGTTTTGCATGGAGCAGACTTCTCTTCATGCCGCAAGCTTCACGGCGTGGGCGAAATCCCAGTACAGCTGACGCGCCCGTGTATAGAAAGGTCCAGGTTTGAGCTGCCGGTCGTCGATGCGGATGACCGGCGCGACTTTCGCGAAGTTGCCCGTCGAGAAAATCTCGTCGGCGGAAGCAAAATCAGCATAACGGAGAGTGGTTTCGATCACGGTAGCGCCGTCGCCGCGCAACAATGCGATCACCCGCTGCCGTGTGATGCCGTCCAAAAACGTGCCGTTCGGAACCGGCGTATAGACCACGCCGTCCCTGGCCATGAACACGTTCGCATTGCCGAATTCGGCGACATTGCCGAGCAGATCTAGCATCAGACAGTTGTTGAACCCGCGCGCTGCGGCCTCGCGGAGCGCGCGCGAATTGTTCGGATAAAGGCAGGCGGCCTTTGCATCCACAGGCGCGCATTCCATGGTGGGGCGGCGGAACGGCGACAGCGTGATCGCGTTGCCGCTCGGTTGCGGCATCGGCGCCTCATAGATCGAAAGACACCAATTCGTGGTTTCCGGATCAAACAGTACGCCGCCGCCGGAGCCGTGCTGAGGCCAGTACATCGGACGGATGTAGAGCTCGGCATTCGCGCCAAAGCGGGCAACGCCTTCGCGCGCCAGCCCGAGCCAGGTGTCGAGATCGATGATCGGCTTGAGCCCAAAGTTGATCGCAGACTGATTGACGCGGGCGCAATGCCGGTCGAGATCGGGCGTGACGCCTTCAAATGCCCGGGCGCCGTCGAAGACGGTCGAGCCGAGCCAAAGTCCATGGGTGCGAGGACCCATGATCGGCACGTTGCCTTCGTGCCATTCGCCTTCGAAAAAGGTCCAGGTCTGCGAATAACTGACGGATCTGCCCTTGGGCACCATGACTCAATCTCCACGTGTAGAGTCCCGACCCAGCAAATGGGCTCTATAGGTTGATCGCCCTCCCACCAAGACCGAAAGACTAACATGCTGGGCGGGTGCCGCAACTGGTCCATCTTTGCAGGACGATCCGGACGCGAGCTGTTAATCATGATCGACGCCGTTCCAGCTCGGTTATCTGCTGTGCAAGAGCGGCGTTTAATCTTGCGGTGCCTGTTGAGACTGCTAACCTAGTAGCGCCTGAGGAGCCTGCGTTATGATCGTTCTTGCCCGGTTTCCCGCTCTCTTACTGTTGTTCGTAGTCGTTTTCGCTCAGTCGACATGGGCCGGCGAGTACCTCGGCCCGGGCTATATCGGGACATTGCCGTTCTATTCCGGGGATTATCCTTATTACGAGGGGCCGTACCCGCCGAACCCGCTGTACGCACCTTACGGGTTTTACGGCTGCCGCGGCGGCTGCTGTCGTCAGGCCGTGTGGCGCGGCCGGCACTGGCACAATGTGATCAGCTGCGGTCCTGTCCCGGGCGCTCGAACCAATGCGGCGGTCGTCCCGAGATATCTGAAGTAACCGAGCCACCGCAATCTCGCGACATGCCGCAGCCCGGCCAGATCGCCGCAGGGGCGCAGCCGCAGTTCCGATAAGCGCTGGCTGGTCAGTTTCGTTGAGTCAAACTGCGGTATTCCAGATTTAACAAAAGGCGCGAGCATCAAGCTTAACACGCGACTTTCCTTGCAGCGCAATTACGGCGCCAGCAAAATGCGGGCCGGATGAGTCTATCTGAGCGGAAGAAGGTTCATAGATCATCGCAAATTGGGGGGCTCCACAATCTGCCCCTAAGGGGATAGAATATGCAGGCGGGGGCCGTGCTTTTTTGAGGCCATTTTTATTCAGTTGACGAATTGTATTTGAGCCCGGAGGCCGTCCACGAGGAACAAGGCCGCTTTTTTACTCCGTTCGCCGTCTGCCAATCCGGCTCTGGCGAACTGCAAGGAATTGCCGGAGGAGTACATGCTCAATTTGCGAAACCACGCCACCACTGAGGGTTGCGATCTGAAAAAAGTGACGGAAGAGCCTCACCCAAGCTCATGTCAGCGTTCGCCAAATCTTTGCCCTGGACCAGCTGATTTCGATTTCAGTCGATTGATCAAGACAAGCGCGACCGGCAACGACCGGTTTCGGCCGAGCAACATGTCCGCTGCTGTTGTGCAAATTGGCAATTGTGAAGGCCGAGGTTTCGTCGTCGGTGCCACGCCGGGACAGCGCTATGTTGTCACTGCCGCACATTGCCTGCAGCGCTCCAGCAGCCGACGTCCGAATCTGGCATTCGATCCCAGGGATTGGACGTTGTCGAATGTTATAGGTCGGCTCGGAACGAAGCGCGGCACCATTTGGGCTGAATTGTGCATGGTCAATCTGACCGATGATATCGCGGTGTTCGGCGAGCCTCACAGCGAAGAGCTCGCGTATGAAGCGCATCGCTACCAGCAATTCACCACCATCGCAATGCCGACCGCGCCGCCGCCTGCTGCGGTCGAGCCGAATCGCCGGGGGCAAGCGGCGGAATCGAAAGCATGGGTGTTGTCGCTCGAGGGCGCATGGTTGCCGTGCTCGGTTTACAACAACGGAAGAACTTTGACGCTCAGCGGTGTGGAGATCAAGGCCGGGATGTCCGGCTCACCGCTCCTCGATGAGGACGGCGCAGCAATTGGCTTCATTCCCGCTGTCCAACGCAACGGGCATGACACAAGCACTTGCCCGAGTTTGATGGATTGTTTGCCGGGATGGCTCTGGAAACAGTTGCAGCCTGGAGATTGAGATAGCCCGCATGAGTGTGCGGCTCTCATGCATTCATCGCCGTCAGCAGGCGCGAGCATCAAAGACGCCGCTAATTTGCCGTTGAACATCTTCGCTCGATCCGAACAGTTTCGGCAGGCGATACTCGAGAGCGCGCAGGTGATCATGGCAAGCCTTGGAGGCGCAGGCCGTAAGCGAAGCTTGGACGTAGACGTCGCTTACCGCAGGCTGCGAAAGACATCGCGGCAAACAGAAGCCTTTGCCAGATGGCGCGGCGGTACCCCATTGCCAGACTAGAGTTCGAATCCGCGAGCCAGCCGATCGCGTCGGGATCGGCGAGGGAAGGGGATCAGAAGCCTCGGAGCTTGAGGCGGGCGCGGATGATCATTGACCAAACGGCCGAATCCAGATGTCGACCCGAGGCGCCAGTTTGGAATAGACATTGCCCTGCAAATCGAGGGTGACTTCAACTGGCCTGCCATCTTTCAAGGTCGCATCACCCCGCCAAACTCCATGGCGGTCCCTGTGCAATCCAGAAACATTTGAATACCCTTTTGCTTGAATTCTTGACCGCGCCTGAGCCTCGTTGAGGCGGCTTGCGCCTTGCCGCACAGCTCGCAAAGTTGGCGTACGAGCAAATTCAAACGGGCCTGCCGCAGAGTAGGATGGATAGATCGTCCCAGAGTAGCACGGGCTGCTGCGATTAAAATATCCAAGGCGGTGATGCCAGCGCCCGAATGACGGGTAGCAGGGGCTCAAAGGACTGGTCGGAAAAGCAGAGGGCAAGGTCGGGATGGTCGAATAGGCGGAGGGTCTCGTCGGCTGCGTCTGCGCGAACGCGGGCACGCTGATCGATGCCATGACTGCGGCCGTAATGAGAGTGCGCACGTTCGTTTCAACTGACCGTGCCCCCGTGCCATACTAGCGCGATCGACCGTTACAGGCCACCTTGAGGTCGCTATCTATCGCCGCTGCTTGCAAGACGAATGGGCCGGCGTGTGAACCTCAAATAGGCTGTACCGGCCCACGACTGATGTTTTCTGGTTGATTTGCGCGCCGGAAAGGGCCGGCCTTGTCGCGTTTCCAGCTGAATCGTTTTTGCTAAACCTGAACTTCGCGATGTGAGCCAAGCGAAGCCTCGGCACACCCCTTCAGAACCGCCGGAGCAACTGTGCGGCCGCTCTCTTGCATAGTGGTGACGGCCGCGAAATCAGGCCGGCACGACTGCGGTCTTACGTCGATACGTCACCACACCTAAGCCGGCGAGGCCGATCAGCATCAGCGTCCAACTCGGGGGTAGTGGCGCTTCGGAAACGGGTGATGCCGAGATGGTGCCGATGGACGTGAGACTTGAATTGATAAGATCGAGGAAGGCGTAGTTCAGCCCAGCTGTACCAAGATCTAGCTTGAAGCCGTCCAAAGCGCCGAGATAGGCGATGTTTATCAAATTGCCGTTGTCGAACGTCACGGTGGCGTTGACCAGCTCGTTAGCGAGCGTGAACTTGTTGTTATCGATTGAAAAACTCAAAGAGGAAAGGCCACTGCCGGCCGTAAAAACGCTGTAGCCAGTGCTAGCGACAGGGCCGTTGACCGTGAACGTTCCTTGGCCGCTCTCGGGACCACTCGAACTGGTCAGTGCCAAATCATAAGTCAATGTCGATGCTTCAGAGCAGCCCGTTGAAAGCAATGCAAACAGGGCCGACATCAGCAAAACGGATTTGAAGTTCATTTTAAAATTCCAATTAATTCGGAAGCTAGTATTAACCTACCATGCCCGTATTCCTCGTCAATAGCCAGGTTCAGGTCTTCTTATCCAATTAACGGTTTGTTGCCTCCTAGGATTTCCATTCTCGTTCCTGATCTGTACCTGTTAGAATGTGGGCGCGACCGACCTCCGGCCTCGCTTTTTGGTCGATCTGGGCTGGTCGGAGCTCCCCGAGGCAATTTGCACGCTACCGAACCATGGCGCACCAAATCCTGGGCGGCTTTCCGCCGATAGAGCGAGGCACAAGGAATCTCCCTCAGTCTGGTGAAATTGCAGCTTCCGCAGCTCTTTCCGGATCATGCTTGGGCAATTCGGCCATTCCGAAGGGGCTCTCCGGGGCCGAGCCGATGTGGCGGCGCAATTAAATAGACATGGAATCCAAGACTGCGAATTTAATCGCTGCGGTTTCCACAAGAATTCAATATACCTGCGTCTGCGGATTTTCAGTCGGTGGAGGGGCTTCCTTCTGGAGTCTTTAAAATGTCCAAAGCCGTTGAGTCCATCGTGCGCGGATATGTGCTGCTCGAGAACCGCAGGGCGCTCGAAGACCTGCTGACACACCGGCAGAAACTGCTTGACGAGCTCAACCGGGTCTCTGGCATCGACCCCAACCAGGTTGTCAGCGTCATCCGTGACGAGATTGCGATCATCCAGGACGGGCTGGAGCGCCTCGATGCCAGGGCGGCGGGCGGGCAGGGCGACGATCGGGTGAAGGTCTTGCGGCTAACCGTGTCAGAGGCCCAATCAATAATCGACAATAGCGCCTCGACGCCAGCGCCCGTAGCAGACGCCCCAAGCGTTGCCGATCAGCTCGTCCAGCCGCAGCCGCCCGCAGGTAAGGTCGAGGCCGAATTACCACAAGCTGCGTCCGTGCCCGGGCAGGGAAATACAGAGATCAGAGCTCTGGGATTGGCCGTCTCTGTAGCTTCAACGCCCCCCGCCGCCCCCGCATCGTCTGCGTCCCCAGGCTCGACGGAGCGCTTCGATCCGGGCTCCTTTGCCCTATGTGCACCATCATCGAATGAACCGACAGAACAACTCGAAGATGGTGAGCAAACGGATACGCCTTCCTCGAGATTTGACGTCTTGAAGACGTTGATGTCGGTTTGGTCCGACAAGCCAGGCAAAGCTTAGAGTAGACGTGACCAGGGATCTGCGCTCACCACGTGTGGCTTAATCTTGCAAGTCCCCTGTATGTCTGCGCACTGGCGGCTATTTCGGCGTCAAATTTGGCGAGGAAAGACCAGCCATTTCGGAAGCGCCACCCCACAGTATCCGTCAACAATAGCCGATCCGCGCCCGGTATTGCGCCCGTGACCAAGAAGCTGGCCGTTGGCAAGGCAGCGAACGTCGCGGAAAGCTGAGAGGCGGACTGCCAATCGTGAACCCAGCCAACGCGACCGCTCAGGTCGAGCTCGTTTCCATCCGAGAGCTTGAATGACGTGTTCGCCCAGCTTCCTAGCTCGGTTCGAAAGTCCGTCGCGGTGCGCGAGTCAAACACGAGGCCAAAGGGCGAGACGCCCGGGGCGGCACTCTCGTTGTAGCCGGGCGCACTGAAGTCTTGTGCCTGAAGCGCGGCATAGGGCGTGACCTGGAGTGGCGTCCATGAGGTGATGTGATAGCCGGTCTCAAGGCGCCCACTGAAACTTTGCGCGACGAAGTTGCCGTTCAGTTGGTCGACGCCGTAAACACCGACGTAGCGGCTGGTCGAATCCCAATGTGAACCGTAAGCAAGCGCGCCGGACAGATAGGCTCCACCGAAGTTGCGCGAACCATACACGCCTGCCTGGAACACATCGCTGCGTCCGCCCCCAAGTCCTTGGGACAAGCTCCAGGACGTGCCGCCGCCGGCCAGTGCGAACCCCACGGTTGTATCGGGTGAAACCCTCGAATCGAGGCCAACCGCGAAGCCCGCGGTGTGCAACGCAAGATCGTGGCTTCCAGCTCCGCCCGGATCGCCGTTTATACTGTTAGTGCTGCCGTAGGCGGCACCCCAGACAATTAGCTGGCGCTCAAGTACCGGGGATCTGCGAGCCTTCAACGCTTGAAGCGTGGGCCCCTCTGATTCGGGGATGCTCATTGACGCGGCAGCACCGTGGTTTCGTGGATCGGCGAGCAGCGAAAGGAACTGATCGGTGATCTGGAACGCGGCCTGCTGAGCGCCTGTGGCAGGCTCCCCCGAAAGCTGGGTCAGCGCATTCTGGAGCTGCGGTGGCGGTAGGCTGAATAGGTTTTGGAATGCGAGTGGGGGTGTCCCGAAATTCGCCGCATCGATGGCATGAGCCACATTGGTCACATTCGTCGGCGAGCCGGGCGGTAGTCCGAGCAATGCAGGCGTCAAAACGACAAATGCATCGTTACCATCGTAGGTAATGATCGGGTGGGTCGACCCGAACGAGCCGCTAGTGGCAATGCCCGAGAACGTGCCTGCTACACCCCCGGATGCTGTGATGATGGCGTATTTCTGCCCGACGGTGTAAGCACCGCCCGTCCCATTTGCCATCAGTGTCCCGCTGATCGAGGCCGTACCGTTGACAACGGTCGCGCTTGCAGCCAGCGGGGAGACCTGCACCAGATAGCCGGAAGCGCTCGCCAACACCAGATTGCCGCCGACCTGCAAGCTGCCAATCGCGTTAGGGAATCCTGGAGCCAGGGTGCCGCCGGGATTGATGGTTACATTGGATACGGCTCCGACACCCCCGAGGACGCCACTCGACTCGACTGTGATCGCGCTTGCCGCCGAGAGATTGCCGTTGACCAGCAAGGTTCCGCTCTGCACATCCCAAGGATTGGGTTGAGAGTAACTTCCGGTCACTGTCCATGTGGAATTGCCTACTTTGTTGAAGGTCGAAAAGCCCTCGTATTGCTGGGCTGGTCCGATGAGGCCAAGATCGAAGGTTGCGTTCCCTGTTCCGCCGAGCTGAAAAGTATCAGCGCCCGTGCCGATAACTTTGCCGCTGATTGCGGAGCCGGGTTGAAGTGTGAGGGTGTTCGTGCCGCTCGCAAAACTGATAGCCGTACCGCCGCTACCGGTGATGGCTCCCGAATTGAAAATGGTAGAATTTATTCCGCTGAAACTAATGCCGCTCCCGCCCTGGATTGTTCCGGTGTTGGTGACATTGCCGCTCGCCGCGCTGATCCCGCCGCCAGTTCCTGAGATGAGGCCCGAATTCGCGACGGCGACACTATTGGCGAAAATGCCGAACGCGCCGCCCGAAATCGCTCCGGAATTCGTGATAGTGGCGGCGCTGGTGGCATTAACGCCGATACCACCCGCGCCGACCAGGATCGTGCCGGAATTGGTCACATTGGCAGTCGTCGCAAAAACACCGAAGTTGCCACCCGCAATCGAGCCGGAATTGCTCACGACAGCCGCGTTTGCGCTGATGCCAAAGATGGTTCCGGAAATGATGCCGGTGTTATTGGTCACATTGGATGCGGCTGAGCTTATGCCGATGGCACCCGATATTGTTCCCGAATTGACCACGTTTGCCGCATTCGTGGCGTTGATGCCGAAGACGCCGCCGGTTATGGATCCGAGATTTGCGACGTTGGCAGTGTCGGCGGCATTGAGACCGAAGACTCCGCCGCTGATTGTGCCAGTGCTCGTGTTGGTGACCGAGAGAGTTCCATTATCCGATATTCCGGTTGCTCCACCCGAGAGAAATACCGAGTTGGAACAGGTCTGATTGGTTCCAGTCGTCGTACACTGCTGCGCCCGCGCCTGGTCGCCACCCCAAAATAGCGCCAGAACAACTGCGCTCGCGAGAACGCTCCGCCGACACGCAAACCACCGCTTCAAAACATTACTCGCATTTAAAACACACACTTGCTCGGTTTAGAGCGTCTGGCCGGTTTAGATTAATATGATTTTGAATTGAGGTATTGGACCGAAAAGAGCCGACGGCTCTTTTTCGAAATCAGCGTGATATGTTCGCAACATCTTACCGCTGAGGCTGATAAGAGCGCCGGGAGCGGCGCGCGGTCGAGGTCGGACGGGCGCGAATGGCGTCAGCCGAAGCGCTCTGCGACCTATTCCTCGACATCCGATCAGAGCGCCTGCCGTCCGGCCGAGGCCGGTTGACCCAATCCTAGCCGCCCCGTTGTGTAGCCGCGCGCCAATATGGCGCGCCACCAGGGTTCCTGATGGAGGTACCATTTTACTGTTTTTGCAATCCCGCTCTCGAAATTTTCTTCCGCACGCCAGCCGAGCTCCCGCTCCAGCTTGGAAGCATCGATGGCGTAGCGTTTATCGTGACCCGGCCGATCCGCGACAAAACTGATTAGTCGCCGGCGGGCGCCTGCCGCGCTCGGCGAAAGCTCGTCAAGCAGGTCGCAAATGGTTTCGACCACATGCAAATTGGTGCGCTCGTTGCGGCCGCCAACATTGTAGGTCTCGCCGACCACGCCACGCTCGAGCACAAGGGTCAGGGCCCGGGCGTGGTCCTCGACATAAAGCCAATCGCGGATGTTTTGGCCGTCGCCGTAAACGGGCAGGGGTTCGCCCGCAAGCCCCTTGATGATCATGTGCGGGATCAATTTTTCCGGGAAGTGGTAGGGGCCATAGTTGTTGGAGCAATTCGTGATCAGGGTCGGAAGCTCGTAAGTCTCGCGCCAGGCGCGCACGAGATGATCGGAAGACGCTTTGCTCGCGGAATACGGCGAGTTCGGCCGATACGCGGTCGTCTCCGTGAAGAATCCGTCATCATCGAGCGAGCCGAACACCTCATCGGTCGAAATGTGCAGGAAGCGGAAGCCCGCACGCTTCTCGGCCGACAAGCTGCGCCAGTGCCGCAGGGCTTCCTGCAACAGGGTGAAGGTGCCGACAATGTTGGTCTGGATAAAATCGCCGGGGCCGTCGATCGAGCGATCAACATGACTTTCCGCGGCAAGGTTCATCACTGCGTCGGGCTGGTACTTCTCGAACAGCTTGCGCAGCGAAGGTCCTTCGCAGATGCACTGTTGCTCGAAGGCATAATGCGGATTCGTAACGGCACCCGGGAGCGAGTCGAGGTTCGCGGCATAGGTGAGCTTGTCGATGTTGACCACGCGCGCATGGGTGTCACGCAACAAATGCCTGACGACGGCGGAGCCGATAAAGCCCGCGCCGCCGGTCACGAAAATGGTGGAGCCTCTGAAACGCATCAAATCTGCCCCGACGAATGTTAATGTTTGAAAGACCGCGCAACTGACATCAGATATTCGCCATAGCTGCTCTTGGCGCTGCGTTGCGCCGCCTTCTCGAACGCCTCCAGTGAGATATAGCCCTGACGCAGCGCAATCTCCTCGGGGCAGGCGATGCGCAAGCCTTGGCGCTGCTCGAGGATCTGTACGAAATGGCTTGCCTCGACGAGGGAGGCGTGGGTGCCGGTGTCGAGCCAGGCAAAGCCGCGGCCAAGCACCTCCACGAAGAGATCGCCGCGCATAAGATAGGCATTGTTGACGTCGGTGATCTCGATCTCGCCACGTGCGGACGGCTCGACCTGCGCGGCGATATCGACGACGTCGTTATCGTAAAAATAGAGCCCGGTGACCGCGACATTGGATTTCGGCTGCTTGGGCTTTTCCTCGATCGACAGCGCACGCCCAGACTTGTCCAACTCTATGACGCCATATGCTTGCGGCGTGTGGACGACGTAGCCAAACACCGTTGCCCCGCTTGCGCGCGAGGCCGCCTTGCTGAGCATTTCCGGCAGCCCATGGCCGTAGAAAATGTTGTCGCCGAGCACGAGCGCCACCGGGTCCTTTCCGATGAACTCCCGGCCGACGATGAAAGCATCCGCAAGGCCCCGGGGGGTCTCCTGGACGGCATAGGAGAAGTTCAGTCCGATTTCGGAGCCGTCGCCGAGCAGGCGGCTGAATAACGGCTGGTCCTGCGGCGTGGAAATGACCAAAATATCGCGGATCCCGGCGAGCATCAGCGTGGAAAGGGGGTAATAAATCATTGGCTTGTCAAAAACCGGCAACAATTGCTTAGAAACAACCGTCGTGACCGGGTACAGGCGCGTGCCGGTGCCGCCTGCGAGTATTATACCCTTCATAATTCCTCACAATTTAACTATTTAAAACATAGCAGATGGCGTGCCGCGCACAACCTTGCTAATTACGGAGCGTTAATACTCGCGTTTCCCGGTTCCCGTATTTGCCAATGAACGTCATTGCGACCGATCTGCCTGAAGTCCTTGTGATCGAGCCAAAGCTTTTCGGCGATCAGCGAGGCTTCTTTCTCGAGACCTACCAACTGGCCCGCTACAACGCCAGCGGTATCACTCGGCCGTTCGTTCAGGACAACATGTCCCGATCAAGTTACGGCGTCTTGCGAGGGCTGCATCTGCAGAATCCGATGACTCAGGGCAAGCTGGTGAGCGCGCTGCGCGGGAGAGTGCTGGACATCGCGGTGGATGTGCGCCTTGGCAGTCCGAACTTCGGACGCCACGTCGCGGTCGAGCTGAGCGAAGAGAACCGCCGGCAACTATGGGTTCCACGCGGGTTCGCGCATGGCTTTGTGGTGCTGTCGGACACAGCGGATTTTTTCTACAAATGCGACGAGCTCTATAGTCCCAGCGACGAGATCACGGTGCGCTGGGACGATCCTGCCATCGGGATCAGGTGGGGCGTGGAGAGCCCGTCGCTATCCGCCAAAGACGCCACGGCGCCGCCGCTGTCCGAGGTCAATAATCTTCCCGTCTACGGAAAGGTTTGATGCGAATCGTCCTGACAGGGGTCACGGGGCAGGTCGGCAGGGAGTTGATCAGTCCGCTTGCCAGGCTTGGCGATGTGGTCGCGGCCGACCGCTCGGTGCTCGATCTGGCGGAAGGCGGCACACTGCTGGAGGCACTCGATCGCCTGGCGCCGGACCTTATCATTAATCCGGCGGCCTACACCGCTGTCGATCGTGCCGAAGACGAGCGAGAGCTTGCCTTTGCAGTGAATGGTGAAGCTCCGGCCGTCATTGCCCGGTGGGCAGCGCGCAAGCGGGTTCCACTGCTTCACTTCTCAACGGATTACGTGTTCAACGGCTCGGGCGAGGCCCCGTGGCGAGAAGACAGCCCGACCGCTCCGCTCTCCGTCTACGGTGCAAGCAAGCTTGCCGGAGAAGAGGCCATCCGAGGCGAAGGAGGGCCGCATCTCATCGTTCGCACATCCTGGGTCTACGCAGCGCACGGCGCCAATTTCTTGAGGACCATGGCGCGCCTTGCGCGCGAGCGCACCGAACTCAGGGTCGTTGCTGACCAGGTCGGCGCGCCGACCTCGGCGCGCGTCATCGCCGATGCCGTGATCCGGTTGCTCGAAGCCGATCTCAATCGTCTTCCGCAACGCTTCGCACAGGCAGACGGTATCGTGAATATTGCAGCTTCCGGCGAAACCAGCTGGTACGGCTTCGCGACGCGGATTGTCGACGGCCTGCGCGCACGGGGGCGTCCGCTGGCCGTCCAATCCATCGTGGCCTTGCGAAGCGAGGAATACCCGACCAAGGCCAATCGGCCACGTAATTCCCGGCTCGATCTCACGCATCTGCAGCACGTGTTTGGAATCTCAATGCCACGTTGGGATGAGGCGCTCGATGCAGAGCTCGACCAGCTTGTGCGCAGCGAACCGTAAGGCACCTATGCCAAGCGCTTGCGACGTTCGTGCGGGAAAGCGTGTGCTGGAGGAACTCTTCGCCGGTGGGCGTCTCCGGTGACATCGACGAAACGATGTGTTCCATCGAGCTTGATTAGCAAGTCGTGGAACCTACCCAATGACGCGTTACACCTCGTCTCTAATCGGAAACAGGATACAGCCCTAAGCATCGTGGTGACTTGGAACCTTTGTAGGCCGCGCGTATGGTTCCATTGAAACTGCGGCCTGGGTGCGCTAGCAGACAGCGTTAAGGAAAAAAAAGCATTCTCGGTTGAACGCTGTGCGTATGGTTGGATGTTGCTCAGGGTCCGTGCGACAATGGGTTTCATAGTGTTGTTTGAGCGAGGCAGTACTAAGTTTAATGTCGATATCGCGGGCGCCTGAAAAATATACCAAAGTTCTCAAGTCCCGCGAGGAAGTTCGAGAGCTTCGAGATTTTTGGGCTTCTTGTCACACCCATCGAGATGCCGATCTCGATTTTTTCCTATTCATCAGCGATTTGCTTCCTGAAGTTTTGCGACCTCACGTTGTGGTGGTCTATGATCAGGGGCAACCGGTAGCTCTGCTCGCAGGCCGTCTGGAGATATCTGCGCTGCCACTAAGAATTGGATACTTGACTCTACGGACCCCAAGAATGCGAGTCATTCAAATTAGCGGTTGGCTTGGGGAAACCGATAAATATGCGGAACTTCTCACTGAAAATTTGTCTCAGTCCCTTGAACGGCGCGAAGCTGACGTCGCCTGTTTTAGATACATTGAGATTAAGTCTACACTTGCAATTCACATCAGCAGCGCGCCGCGATTATGCGGTGATTTTCTAGTCGCGCCTCACTTGCACTGGTTCTGTGACCGAAAAGCCGGTGAGAGCTTCCTAGCCTGCCTCTCCCAAAACGAACGAGCGCAGCAGAGGAGGCGCGAGCGCAAGATTGCCCGTTCTTTCAAAGAGTCTCGAATTGAATTCTTCTCAGCGGGGCAGATTGCGCAACTGGTCCAAGATGCAGAAGAGGTGGCCAAAACCTCGTACCAGCGGCGGTTGAATGTTGGATTTTCCGATACGTCCGAGATTCGCGCGCGTCTTGAGTACGATGCAATGAAGGGTTGGTTGGCTGGGTACATGCTTTATCTTGACGAGAAGCCCTGCGCCTTCTGGATTGGCTCGCTACGCAATCGCGTATTCTTGAGCAACTACCTCGGATTTGATCCCGCTTACGAGCGGTATTCACCTGGCATGTACCTCATGATGAAAGTGATGGAATCTTTGTCGATCGAGACAAGATGCTTTACTGCAGATCGAATAGATTTTGGAGTAGGGGATGCCGTCTATAAAAGAAGGCTTTCCAACCGAAATCGAAAAGAGGCTCTGCTCAACGTCTTTGCCCTCCGTCCCGGTCCCATCTTCAGCAACCTTCTGCAATCAAGCGTGCGGTTTTCTAGCTGCTTGGCCAAGGGATTGTGGACGTGGTGGCGTGCTGCGAGGAGGGCGCTCGCGCCTGCGACAAAGCCGTCCTCCATGTGAATTGGAGCTGAAAGCCATCCTACGCCCGAGGCAGGATGACGCAGAGTCCGTTTCGCTGGCGGCCGTCTCAGGTCTGAGGCCCAGACGCGCACTTAGGCTCCGGTTGACCCGATCGCTCTATCAGCGACAAAGTTGGCCGTTCACGTGCGGATTTGAAGTATCGACGTTTTCCCCGGTTTCCAATATTTTGTTGCCGGATCGGTGCCAACCGTCAGTCGGAGCGCCACGTGGGTACCAGACGCCATATCGGCCAGCGCACGGATATAGCGCAATTGAGAATCGATTGTTGGTGTGAAACACGTTGGTGACTGAATATCCACCAGCCGGATTTTGTTCAGAAGGATTGTAGTCCTCGGCGTAAATGAGGAAACCTCCGCCAGCTGCCAAGTTGTTCTCGATCACGAAGTCGTTGCTGTCGCGCCTGGAATTCCAGATGGCGACCGCCGCGTTTTGCTCTTGTCTGATATAGAACGTATTGTGCCGAATGACGACATGAGAAGCGCCCTCGGTTTGATACCCGTCAATATGGCCGTTGGCTGCGAGCGTGGTGAAATCGTGTAGATAATTGTCCTCCATGGTGACGTTCCACCCGGCAATCGGGCTTGACGTGTCGGGCCAGCTGAAAATTCCATCGTTGACCCCAAAGATATTGTTGCCGACTGCCGTTAGATTTGTGCCGGAGTGCCAGATCCCTGCGTGAGTGGCATTGCTGCCGTCTAACGTGCAGTGCGAGACGACGGCAGTTGCGCCCGGCTCAACACTGATCACTCCTGTGCCGCTCAGAGCTCTCCCTGTACCGATGTTGCTGAAGTTGCTAATGATCCAGCAATTCTTGATGGTTACGTTTTTAGCAGCAATCCTTACCGCGCCAATGATCTTCTCTCCATCTATCACCGTATCTTCTGCAGTGATGGTGCGCCCAATCGTGACTTTCAAAACGGTTCCAGCAGGATAGCCAGTGTTGGCAGGACCCGGCCAGCCGCAGGCTTCGAGGTGGTGCCACACATCGCTTGTGCAATCCGAATCCGGGCTTCCTTTTCTCAGGCCAGCCGCCGGCTCCATGGAGCCGCTTACCTGCAAACCATGGTGTTTAGATGCAAGGCCGAACTTAGAGCTCGCTGAATGACCAAGTGCACCACCTGCAAGAGCCAACAGAACAACTTGCGACAAACACGAAGCCACGCCCAAGCCGGAGAGACTGCGATATGCGTCCATCGTAAGTACCTCATGCAGAGACTTCTCTATTGCGATCGGTTTCCGTCGGCCGAGAGCACACCACTACTTTTCGGTCAGGTTGCCATCCCGATCCAGAGTTACGTTCCGAGTGAGCCCATCCTTCTCTGCTCTGCCGTTCCAAGTCCCTTTACGGTCGCGCCGAAGACCCGAAACATTTGAGTAGCCTTTCGCCTCGATCTGCGCCTTTGCCTGGTCTTGCGTGAGAGCGTGGACGGCAGTTAACCGGCCCTTGGGGTTGGACGGAGACGGCGTCGGCGGAGTTGGGGGATAGGGCGTCGTCGTGGTCGAACAGGGTTGGTTGGGCGCCAGCGCAGAGTAGCATGGACTTCGGGGCGTTCGGGCTGAGTAGCAGGGACTCGTCGAATTAAAGGGGCCGCACGGAACATTGGGACCTGTCGACGAGGAAGACGGAATAGTCGGGATTGTCGAAGAGGCTGACGGACTTGTATGTGTAGTTTGTCCGAAGGCGCTCGAACTCAAGCAAATGGCCGCACAAAGGATCACGTGCATGCGTCGGCGTGTGCGAAAGGCCTCGGAGCGGGGCCTTTTGATCTTTGTGGTTGTCTTCGTAAGACCTGATCGAACCACCATAAAGTCTCCATCCAGAGCACTCAGTGGACTGAGCGGCTTGCAGGAATCCTACGCTCTCGCGCTGCGATTCAGAAGCCCAGGCTGCCTTTGGCTCAAGCCTACACAACCCGCGCGTTTTCCTTAAGGCACATCCGTTCACCGACCTAAGGCACGTGCGATCCGGGGAGCGGCAAATCGGGCGCCGAACGCAAAGCGCATCACTGGGCCAAAACTGTTCGCTGCTATTGGGCCAGTAAAATAGAGGCCTGCAATCGAAGATTCCATCGCCGAGGAAAGTATCGGGGTGCCATCCACAGTGCTTACCCTTGAATGGATTTCGGGACTCAGAAATTGAAACCGCCGCAGGTCGGACCTGTAGCCTGTGGCGGCAATCACGTGGTCGGCGACAAGCTCTCGTTGCTCCGCATCAGGACCTCGAACCTTCAGGTAAACTCGGTCGTGCCTGACCTCCGCATGCTCTATTGACGATCCAAGGAGCATAGGAATTCGGCCAATTACTTTGTGCTTTATAAACCATCCACCAGCCGGTCCCAGGGTAGTCCGAACGATAGATAAGCGCAGCTGTTCCGGGAGATGATGAAACAACCAAGGAGCATCGCAATAGAAGCGGGCCCGCAATCCGGGTCCGATGCCGCTACTTGGGTGCCGCAACCTTTGAACAAACGTCCGCTTGGCGTCTCCCGCGCTGTGGAACTGAACAAATTGCCGGCGAGCGAGGAGCCGAACTTTAGCGCCGATGTCGTGAAGCAATGCGGCAATGTCGGTCGCGGATGCTCCGGCACCGACAACAATCACCTCCCGATCCTTGAAGCGGGCGAGGTCATGGTGTTCGCTGCTATGTGTGACAAAGTTACCTGGCAGCGAGTCCAGTCCGGATGGAAGATGGCGGAAGTGACGAATTCCCGCCGCTATGATTATCTTCCGGGCGTTTACAAGCTCGTTATTGTCCAGTCTGAGGGCAAAGCCCTTTGACGTCTTGTCGACGTTCAAGACGTTGTTTGTGCGCAGATTGGGAACAAAGCGTTGCTGGAATGCAATGCCGTAGTTCACGAAAGTGTCGAGCTTCACAGGAAGCGTCGTCTCTCGGTACTCGAGTTGGTGATCCTGGGAGTAGCGCCGTAGTGTATAGGATCCCTGCGGATCATAGAGGTTCGAGGCAAATCCATCCGACTTCAGATGCATCCCCTTTGGCATGTGATCTCGCCAAAATTGCATAGGTTCGCCGAAGATTTGAAAATCGATATTTCGATCGTTTAGATGGGCAGCCAGGGACAATCCATAAGGGCCCGCTCCGACGATCACGACCTCATGTTCAGTTTTCATTCGTTCCTTCAGGCATAATGGTATTCACGGCCTTTCCGCCAAACCGTACGTCGAACTTCTTTTTCCATTTAATGTCGCGGGGTGGTTGCCGGCAAGCGTTCACAAAAGCAGGTTCATCCTCCGGAACGTCGTCAAAGTAGGGATGTGAAGCTTCTTTCGAAACGCGATTGGGAAAAAGCGCTACAACCTCCCTTGGTACCTCCCTTACGTCATTCTTTGGGTGATCACCCGTCAGCTCAAAAAACAAGGCTGCCGGCAGGCTGGGCGTCTTGAAGCGTAAGTGGCAGACTGGCGTGACCCTCGGATTCATCTCGAGAAACCAAGCTCGATTTCTATGATCGAGCATGAAATCAAAACCAACAAATCCGGACAATTTTTGGCTTTCGACAATCCGTTCGGCGGCCTCCGCCATTTCAGCGTGCTCGATGATCCTGGCAAGTGTTGTAGGACCAAATTCTGAGTCGGTCTCAAGGGCCTCCACGCTAATTCCAGCCAGGAGTTTTCCGCGCCAGCAGACAACTGCCCGGTTTGCCGGCCTTCCGCCGATTAAGGGCTGGATGCTCAGTGTTTGAGGAAGACGATGACGCCAACCAGCGAACAGGTTTCGAATGGCTCTCGCCGCCACTCGCTTAATCGACTTTGGCCAGTCATGAGGAAATGAAAGCTCCAACACAGCACGCCGCAGTTCGTCATCATCATGGGCTAGCCTTACACCACGGCCGCCCCATGAGGCGTCCTGCTTGATCAACACCGGATAGGTTAGTCGGCCGAGATGTCGTTCGATCTCGTGATATGTATTCACCACGATAGTGGGGGGACAAACAATCCCGAGCTCGTGCGCCACCGAGATATGACCGCTCTTCGATCGAGATGTGGCGAACGACCGAGAATCTCCTAACGAGACCTCGATCAGCCGTCGCAGGCCGCTGGTCCCCAGTCTGCCGATTTCACTGCACAGTTCCGAGTACATGTCGTGCAAGTCGCGAACTGCACGGTCATCATTACAGACCAAAAGATCGGGTGACCAGTCAGCTACGGCGGTCTTGATGCACTTGTGGGATCGCCACGACCTGTAATTGTATCGGGCGCTTAGCTTCTTGACATGCCCGATGGGGCTCCCGGAAGGACAAAGAACCGCGACGTCGAAACCGACCTGAACAAGAGCCGATAGGAATTGTCCTATGGCACACCAGCCGTTCGTCGCAATCACCAGAATACGTATTTTCCGGGCCATTTTGGGTGTTGTCTGAGAAAGGTAACGGCAGCCCAATTGAGCCCAGTTCTTTATTAATAGATCATTTAAGATCATTTAACAAATTCGTCATATCTCGCGCAAGGCCTCCCCGATTCGGTTCCGACGATGCCAGCTCATAGCGGTCGGCTGCTCATCGGGCCGAGCTGTAGGTAGAGACAATTCATACGCGATGGAGCAGTTCTCTGCCCAATTTAGGCGCCTCCTCCGAGCCTGAGATTTTTGCTGGATTATCCCAATCCCGACTTCGGCCCACTAGAAATCGCCCTAGCTGGGTCTTTTAGCTTGCGGCGATTGCAGACGCAATTTTTCAACGGCGGCGCGTATTTCTTCCGCTAACGGGCCGCGCGGTGCCAACTGAATCGCCTTCCTAAGCTCGTCCGATGCCGCTTCTGGTCGTCCGACTGCAGCATAACTCATGCCGAGATGGTAGCGGACCGCCGCTTGGTTCGGTAGAGCGGCGACTGCCTGTTCTAAAAGCGAAACGGAACCATCGTAGTCGCCTTGATGGTATTTAGCCCAGCCCAACGTGTCCTTGAACTGCGGTACCTGCGAGTTCCGAAGAACCGCGGCGATCGCCTGCGCTCTCTCCAGACTGGGAAGGTCACTTCGGTGATCCAGGAGCAAGCTCGCCAGATTGTTTGACGCGATCAGGTCACCAGGGCGTTTGTCGAGTATGGACGTGTATTCCGATATAGCGCTTTCGTAGTCCCCTTTTTGCTCCAGTATGCTCGCAAGAGCCATCTGCAAGCTCACAACATCAGGCTGCTCCTGGATTCCTTTACGCAGAATCGCGATCGCTTCATCGTAGTTGTTTTGACGCCCATAAAGGCCCGCGAGGGCCTGATAACCGACTGGATTGTTCGGCTGTGCTTTTATCGCGGCCGCGAAACTCGTGATGGCGCGCTGCGTTTCGCCATCGCCGTTCTCTATTGATCCCAAAAGGACCAAGGCGTCCGCATTGGCGGGGTTCTTTACGAGAGCTGATTGTAGAAAGGTAACTGCCTCGTTTTTTCTATTGGCTTTCAAAAAGGCTGAAATCGTGGAGTTAAGTAGCCCGTGACTGTCTGGTGCCGTTTGATCGGCCGTTTGCAGCAGAGCGATCGCGTCGTCGTATTTACCTTGCCCAATCAGGGAAGCGCTCAAAATCTGGTCGGCAGCGCCACTCTCGCCGGTCCGCCGTAGGAGCGTTGCGGTTTCTTCAGCGCCGCGCCAGTTCTGGCCGGCCAACCTAAGCCGTGCCAAGGCAAGCAAGACCTGCACATTCTCCGGCTGCCGTTTCATGAGTACGACGACAATTTCCTCCGCGCGAGCGGCGCTCCCATGACGTTCTAAGAAAGCTGCATATTCGAGACCAACATGACTGTCGAATACGGAAGCTCTCGTTGCGTCCGCGAACTGCTTGTCTGCGAGTTCGATCAGTCCAGTGCGCTCGTAGGCTATGGCCAGAAGAGACATCAGCTCGACCGAGCGAGGCTGATAACCGAGAGCGGCCACCAAATCGGGGATGGCCGCCTCCGGCTGCGATCGCTCCAGGTGGGTCTTGGCGCGAACTGTCAACGCCGCAACATTGTGGGAGTCGTCATGAAGAATATCGTCAGCCAGCTTTTCAGCCGCATCGAAGAGATGGCGACTGAGATAGTGCCGAGCGAGCGCAATCCTGGCCATTTGGGCCCGGTCGGAGGTGCCGGCATTTCCAATGAGCCGCCTGAACAATTCCTCGCCCGCTACGGGATTGCCATCCTCAAATTCCAGATCGGCGAGCGCCATTTGAAAAGGAAAACTATCTCCGCCGGCCTTGATGCGGTCATTTAGTTCTTTACGGGCCTCATCGGGAACTCGCTTGATCGTTAGCAGAAACCGAACCAGATCCAGCACCGCACTTGGATCGGAGGGGTTGGCGGATGCAAAGCTCTTCATTTCCTTCTCTGCATCTTCCATCCGATGCTGTTCGACGTAGAAGTTGACAAGAAGCTTGCGATAGGGGGACTGCTGCGGCTTTTGTTCAACCAGTTTCTTGAGAATGGCTTCAGCGCTGCTCAAATTTCCCGTCTGCCCGAGCAGTTCAACCCGCAGCAACTGAATCGCGAAATTGTTATCCATCGTTTTTGTGCTGGGAACGGATTCCAGGAGCGACAACGCGTCCTTGGCGTTACCGCTGTTTCGGCGGTCAATCGCGAGAACCATCAGGGCGTCGGCGTTGGCCTGGTCGAGAGCGAGCGCGCTTTGCGCTTCGCGAACTGCACCTGTGCGGTCACCGAGCTTCAAAGCTACGGCTGCCTTCAGCGCGTGGAGATCTGCACTAGGATTCCGGCGAAGGCCAGCCTCGGCCAAGGCGAGCGCTTCATTCGGTGAATCCGTCAGCAGCAACAGCTTTCCAAGCCTCAATCTGGCAGGAATGTCGTCCGGCACGAGCTCGGTGATTGTGCGGAGATCGCTGGCGACGCGAGGCCAATCATTGTTGCTTTCATCGGTTTCAGCCAAAAGTCTCCAAGCCTCGACGAAATCTCCCTTAAGCCTGACCGCGTTCCTGAGTTCAATCGCTGCCTTAGCCGTGTCGTGCTCCGAAATGAATTTTAAAGCACGTCCGTAATAGCTCCGGGCTCGGTCCTCCTGCGACACGCAGCCGGTAACCTGAACCAGCAACGAAAAGAGGAGCGCTGCTCGAACCGTGCGAGACCGATCAACAATCTGGAGCATGGTGATTGCCTTACCGCGTCATGTTCTCGGGCCGCTGGAGGGCGAGTGTCGCGCTTGTCGAGTCATTAGAAGGTACAAATCTGTTCAGGCTTGGCTCTACAGCACGCATAAACACCTGTAGACGGTTATCGGCGTCTGAGTCGGATTCGTCAGAGGAGATTGGCGTCACGAGACGGACCAACGCGCCGTCGGACCTATTCATCATAATTGCATCGTAAATCAGGTACCACCGGGACCAATACTCACTTGCGATTTGTCTGCCGCGTTCTTGGTACCAGTAGTACACCAGCTGCCTGGAGCCATTTCGCTCGATCACGGCCCGGTTTACTGGAGCGTCGGCCCCGTAGCTCGCTCGCTCGAAGCTCGATATTGACCAGCCGTCACCTGGGATGCAAACGAGCGGGGAGTGGTATTTGCCTCCATGCTGCGAGGCGTAATAGGCGATGTAGAGGTTAATGACCTTGCCATTTGAGTTGCTGTAATCGGACAAAACATAGTCGTTCAACGCGAGACCTTGCTCAACCTGTGGGGCCAATAACGACGGACGCCCATTCCAGTCGCCGATCTTGGTAGGAAATGTAACGAAACGATCGCGTGCCGGCATGAATTCGACCCGGTTTGCGACAAGTGCGCACGCGAAGAGGGTTGCAAGAAGCAGAAGAAGGCAGGCGTAAAATGGCTTGCGATCCCTTCGTTGCACGGCAACTTCGCGGGACGGCGCCGGGACCACCTGAGGGGTAATGCCAAAGCATTCCAAAAAGGGTTGCCCTGAAAGTTTCGCGAGTAGCAACACTTCCAGCAGAAGCAGCAGAGCGGAAGCCACGAAGATTATCCAGCCTTCGAAGTAGTGGAGCACTCCCTCCGCAAGAAGCGGACCCCATCGATCCACGGTCACGCCAATGACGCCGATCCTGAATCCATTCATCGCAATTGTGATCGGGATGCTCGAAAAAAGGACCGCCGCGCGCTGCCAAATAGGGGCCTGAAACAGGTAGGCCGCCAGAAAGCTCAGGCTGAAGAGAGGAAAAAGATAGCGCAAGCCGCTGCAGGCTTCTACAATCTGTAATTTGTACGTGCCAAGGTCGATGAGGTTACCCTCGAGGTAAACCGGCACGTCGAAAAGTCTGATGAAGGCAACACCTAGCCGCGACGAAACGAGCTGAAGTTCCAATGACACGCCGGCGTTGATGAAATACGGGAGTGGAATAGCGAAAACCAAGAATGCAATCGGGGTCAAAGATAGCCTGAGCCACCGCCCCCCCCCAATCGCCAACACCATCCCAAGCAGAGCTATCAGGAAGGCCAACTGCGAAAGGATGAGGATTGCGCTTAGCTGGCCAAGCACATGCATGAACCCTGCAAGTAGCATGAGTGCCGGTGCAGTCCAAGCGGGCTGCCCCTTGTTGGCAGCGAAGGCGTCGCGACGAAGCCAAAGCAGCCACGCCGCGACGAACGGAATCAAATAGCCATGGCTATACTCTTCTTGGACGTTCCAGCGCCTGACCAATTCAATGAGTCCCTCCCGAAAGACGAGAAGGGTCAACAGCGCGGCAACAAGTCCTAGTACCCATTCCCGACTGGGGTGCCTGTCCGCAAATGGGGAATGGTGCGCGTACAGGTTGCTCTTCATCGCCGTGCTTACGAGCCCACGACTGTGGCGGGAGCTTGCAGCTCGCGCAAGCGAATACTCAGGCAGCGCATTTCTGCCAGACACCGGTCGAGTTCTCCCATGTGAGGAAGAATAGGCATAGTCAGTTCCAAGGGTTGCCGCTGGAGCGCGAATTACCGATGATTAGGATAATAATAAGGATAATCAGATGTGGCTAGCAAAATGCCCGAGATTTTAAGAGAATTGTATTAATCATTATGCATGATTGCCTGGTGGCAGTGTTTTAAATTCGTATAGGCTTAATCGCGAACCTCGACGCGGCAACGCCGAGTGATTGCCTTGCTGCCTGAGCCGGATCTTTGTGGCGGCGGAGGACGCCCGCCGCTCGCGCCGGTCGCGAATCGTGTCCTGGACGCATTCGGTAGGGCTTTTCAATGTTTTCACCTCTAACGGGCAGCAAGACGGTCCCGACCAGGCCGCTCGCCGCCATGTCATTTGGTCAGCGCGTGCCCCTTGGCCGGTGCCAAAGGGTTTGAATTGTGGCCTAAGTGCTACAGCGCAAAGCAGATTTTGGCACTACAGTGTTTTTAGAATGGCACGGTGACGATGGGGCATCCTATGGTTCCTAGATACGTAAAACTGGCGGGCGGTTTGCTGCTCGGACTTTTACTCGCCGGCTGTTATACGGATTATGGACCGGTCGAGGTTGCTACAGCACCTGTTGCTCCTGTAAACGCCAGCATTGCCGCGACAATTGCGGCGGGCGAAAGGATCAAGGTCACGATATATGGCGAGGAGGCGCTGACCGGCGAATATGACGTCAGCCCCAGTGGTTATGTATCGATGCCGCTGGTCGGAATGGTCAAGGCTCTTGGACACACCCCGCTGGAATTTGGGCGAATCCTTGAGAGGAGATATCGCGGATTCCTGCAGGAACCGCATGTCAACGTCGCTATCGTCACATTCAAACCATTCTACGTGTTGGGAGAGGTGGGTACTCCGGGTGAGTATCCATTCAGGAGCGATCTAACAGTGCAGGCAGCCGCCGCCATGGCAGGCGGATTCACGTATCGAGCGAGTAGATCTGTTGTTCTCATAAGGCATACGGGCGACGATGTCTGGCGAGAATATCCCCTATCGGAGCCCGTACCGATTGCGCCCGGCGATGTGATACGGATCCCTGAGCGCTACTTCTAGCTAGGACATTGGCCCGGTTCGCCCTCGATGGCAGGCGCTGGAGCGGGTCCCACATTCCATGCAGCTCAACATTTACACGCGCCAGGTGAAATTAGCCGCAAGCTTCGCCTGCGGTGTATTCCTCTGCCTGCTGCCGTCGATTCAGCAATGTTTCGCTGAAGAGCCGCCGTTGGACGTGCCGTTGAGCAGACTGCCGGCGAGGGACCCAAATGCGATCACCATCGACGGTTGGCTGCTTTATCCGACGCTGCGGACGTACTCACTTTGGTCGGACAATCTTTTCCTTAGCCCTATTGGTCCCATCACCGCCGCCGGGTTTGGAGTGACGCCCAGTTTGGCCGCTGTATGGAGCAATGGCATTCATACGACGACACTTTATGGGAATCTCGATCGTCAGGTTTATCCAACTCAGAATGAGATCAACACATTAGATGGTCGGGCGGGCTTCACCCAGAGATACGAGGCCATGCGGGACCTGATCTTCACGGTCAACGGCGATTACAACCACCAGACCTGGGCGACTGGCCTGCAGGGCTCGATACAGGTTGCTGCGGCCAGCCCGACGACGGCGGTTTTGCCGAATGGCAATACCGTTCTTCCGAACGGAACGATTCTTTCTCCCTCCGGACAGCCTGTCGGCCAAGTCAACCAGCCAACGGGCAGTCTCCTTCCCGTACTTGTAGATCCCCATAATCAATACACAGGCTCGTTCGAGATCGACAAGATTTTCAACCGTGGCTTCTTGAGGGTAGGAGGATCACTTATTCGGACCGAGTATGATGATCAGACGATACTGAAGAATACTGACAGCAGGACGCTCACCGAACACGCCGGTGCCTGGCTTGGCCCGCTTTTCTATGCATATTCCGACGGGTCGATTGGAACGGTCGTTACGCAGGCGAGTTCGACCTCCACGACGTCATACAGGGTCACCGGCGGACTCGGCACCGGTCGACTTGGTCGTCTGTATCAAGCCTCCTTGTACATCGGACACCAAGGCTCGCAAAGCGAGAGCACGAGCGGACTACAGAACGGCACCACGGCTGGAGGCGAGGTGTATGGTGCATCGATCTCCTATTATCCGACTGGCAAGCTGACGTTCGTTGGAACTGTGGACAGAACGATAAATATTTCGTCTCAAGCTTCAGCGACGAACCTTGCCCTCACCCTACCCAGTTTTGCGGGAGTGCAAGTTCCCTTGACTACTTCGACCCGCATCACGTCGGCTTCATTGCAATCCAATTACCAGATTGCACCACAATGGTTCGCGACTGCGCTCATGGGATATACCCAGATCAATTACATCGGCAGCGCAAGAGTTGATAATTCCTGGGTCCTCGATGCCACCCTCAGGTATGATATTTGGCGTAACATGTCGCTGAGCTGGGAGTATCGCTATCGGAGCATTCTGTCGAATGCCCCCCTCGTGAGCGCAACCAGCAATTTCATCACGATGGGGGCGACTTACAAATTTTGATAGCTTAAATGTAAATGGCGGACGATCTTACGCACTGATTCTGAAATCCGCAGGTCCGGTCGCTCCGCTCGCCGGGCCTTTAGCTTCATTGGCCCCTATCAGCCGGCATAAAGCGGCCGCGCCGCGTTGCTCCTTGCCTGTTGTGGGTGCTTGTCAGTAGTAGGCGTATGTCGTTGTGGCCTCGGTCGCCTTGTTCAGCACAAACCTTACCACCTCTGTCGCTTGAAGATGTTTGCTACATTCTTCGATCTCTGCGAGCTTTGAAACACCTACAGCCCCTACGAGCAATACGCAGTCCACGTGGGGTAGGATTGAAATGACGTCGTGGCTGGTCAGTAGCGGCGGTAGATCCAGAATCATGATTTGTGATCGCCCGTATACCGTGAGATCTCGCAGCACTCCGATAAGCGCACTTGAATCGACCAGATCGGAGGCATTGGCAGTTGGGGCAGTCGGTAAGACCTCGAGTCTGCTGTTACCAGCCCGCACGCGCACAATCGCGCGGTGAACCTCGATGGAGCCATCGGCCACGCTGAGTAGCCCGTCTCGGCATTTTAGGCCCAAAGTGGCCGCCACTTGCGGCTTTCGCAAGTCCAAATCCGCCAGAAGAACCTGCCGGTCAGGCTGCCGTCCCATGCTCAGGGCGAGGTTGACGGCGGTCAGTGTTTTGCCACAACTCGGGGTTGGAGACGTCACAGCCAGGATCTTCCAGTCCTTGAGGTCCATTGACTGCAGGACCTCGGTCCGCAAAATATCGAACGGACGTGAACGAGTATCCTTGCCATCGTAAGCAACTACCCGGCGCGATTGCAGGTGAGCAAGATTGAGTTCAACCTCAGTTTGGTTCTCCGAGGCTCCTCTAACGGCACGCGATCCTCGTTTCGAAGGAATTTCCAGGGCAGCGTCACTCTGCTGCTCCGTACGCGCTTTGGCGCGCTCGATTGCTTGTCGAATGTTTTCCATTTGTACCCTTCCCAGGGGCAATCCGCTTCGCGCTTTATCGATCAGCCGCGTGAAAATTGATCCGCCCTTTGTCCCACAACGACCAATCGACCGGAATGTGGAGAACAATAGCCGTTGCCAAGCCTCCCCATGCTGTCAAAATCATGAGAACGCCGACAACTCCGAAAAAGATCTTCAATCTTCGGCGAATGATATCTGCGCGTGTTGCGATGTAGGGTATGCAGACGATCATGGGGCTGGCAACTATTGAGCTAAGCTGATCGCGGCTGCGGATCGAGCCATTGAACAGTTCGGGTCCGATCGCGGCGCCAAGCCCGAGCACGGCAGCCGCGGCGAAGGCGAATCCTACCACCAGAAGTTTTTTGGATTTCTCCGGTTTTTCCGGCAACGACGGCGCCTCGATCACTTGCATGCGGTCTTGCTGCTCTAGGTCGATTTTCTCTCGCAGGTGGGCGCTCGCAAGTTTGCCGTTGGCGTCAGCAAGTTGCTTCTCCAGAGTGAGCCGTTGCCGTTTAAGCGCCTCGATGTCGTCACCCGGCGATGATTGAGTTTGTGCCGTCAATTGCGATGGCTGTGCCAACTGTTTTTCCATTGCAGCTATTCTTTTCTTTAGCGCGATGACGACGGGGTGCGCATCAGAATAAATCGATCTCTTCTGGATGAGGTCCGCCTTGAGCGAGTCGAGCGCAATCTGTAATGATTTCTGCTCCTCTGATACCTCCGCTACCGCCTCATGTGGCTGGCGCGCGAGCTCCAACAACCGCATTTGGGTAGCCTCGAGTTTTGCCTCGATGTCCTTGGCTTGTGTTGCCAGTAAGCTGACCATTTCGGTCGTTCGACTGCTACGGGAGTTCTCGTCCCCACTGACGATCAATGTGACAAATTCATTCGCCACCCTCATAGCAATCTCAGGGTCCTCGTAAGCAAAACCGACCGTAAAGACGGCGTTACGGCTGTTTGGTCGCAACTGCCCGTCCAGTTCCACAGGCACCGGCTTGATCTGAACGCGTTTTTGCATCAGATCGAGGACGTCTGATGTTTTCGAGGCGTGAGGGACCAGGTGGAACTTGTTCGCGATCGAGAGTAGATGGTCTCGAGTAAGGACGCGCTGTTGTATCAGCTGAGCCCGCTCGCTCGCGGTGGCCGTCACCACAGGCGTGAGAATATCGGGGGAGATCTCCTGGGATTGCACCAGGATCTTACCCTCAGAAACGTAAATAGGCCTGACGTTTGCTGCGATGACCAGCCCGGCTATGGAAACCAGCCCGAAGACGCCTAAAAAATAGAGGAATCTTTGCTTTAGAACGTTTATATAAGAACTGAAGTCTATGCTTTGCGGGTGATCCGGTCCGGAGGCCTGCTCACGGGGGTGATACATCTCGTCTGAGCCAAGTGTCTGAAGCACCGCCGTAACCTCAACCTAAATCCGCCCCCTCGCAATCACCGCGAACACCCTACACCGACACCGAGATGATTTTGAAACCTATAGGACGGCTGAGATTTCAGCACAAGGAGAAAGACATTAATTAAAAAGGTGACCCTATTTAAAGATAATCACCATTTAAAATTACCACGGTCCGCCGGGATCCAGTTATGGATTCTGGCGCCGGGTAATGGAGTTAGCTCGGTTTTCAAAAGCGCGGAAGCTTAATCATGTCTCGAAGGGACATTTCCCTTAATGGCGTTTTTGGTCTATCTCTCGAGCTGGCGGGGTACGAGGTGTAAAAGGGCCTACCGGAATGTATGAGGCGTTTTACGGTCTCCGAGAGAAGCCCTTCTCCATTTTGCCGGACCCGGACCTCATTTATTGGTGCCAAAGCCATAGATTGGCTTTTGCCATGCTGGAATTCGGCGTCATGAACAGTGCCGGTTTCACCGTTATCACCGGCGAAATCGGCTGCGGCAAAACGACACTCATCCAGCACCTTTTGCGAAAACTCGACCATCACGTCACGGCCTGTTTGATTTCTAATACGCCGCGTGCGCAACAAGGGTTGCTACCCTGGATTTTGATGTCGCTCAACCAGCCCTTTGAAGGGTCCCATCCGGCTTTATTTAAGCAATTTCAACGGTTTCTGTACGATCAAGCTGCGCGAGGGCGCCGGACCATATTGATCGTTGACGAGGCCCAGAACCTGGGTTCCGAGGCGCTCGAAGAGCTTCGAATGCTGTCCAACATTAACGTGGATAAGCACCAATTCTTGCAGCTCATCCTGGTGGGGCAGCCGCAGTTGAAGGAATTACTTCGCGCGCCTGAGCTGTTGCAGTTTGCCCAACGTGTTTCGTCAGATTTTCACCTGCGGCCTTTGGCCCCAGACGACGTCCGTGAATACATAAATTTTCGTTTGAATGCCGTAGGCGCACACTCAAAGTTGTTCACGGACGATGCATGTAAAATGGTCGCGGATACCAGCCACGGGATTCCGCGGACGATCAATATCCTTTGTGACACCGCGCTGGTCTACGGATTTGCTGCCGGGGTCGATAACATCAACGAGGAGCTCGTCCGCGATGTTATCCAAAACAAGGCTCAGTTCGGTGTTCTCCCATTTGACTTGCAGCCCGTCTAGAGCTGCGGGCGCTTGGACAGGCATCCTCTAATCAACGGCTAAGTTTTCTGAAGCGCGCGCTCCCGAATGGTCGACAGTGTGACCCCCGGTAGGATAGCGTCCGGATCGATCTTTAGATGAATGATTGAAGGCAGGCCGCTTGCTCGTGCCGCCCGGAACGCCGCGGGAAAATCCGAAGTCTTTTTCACCATCGCGCCGAAGCCGCCGAAGGCGCGCGCATAAGCGTCAAAATCTGGATTGTGCAGCTCGGTGGCGCAGACGCGACCCGGAAATTCGCGCTCCTGGTGCATGCGGATTGTGCCGTAAATGCCATTGTCGCAGACGATGACAATGATTGGCAGGCGATTTTGCACCGCAACCGCGAACTCCTGGCCGCTCATCAGGAAATCGCCATCCCCGTTAATCGACAAGACAAGCCGCTCGGGATGCAGGCGCTGCATCGCAATCGCGGCCGGCATGCCATAACCCATCGACGCAGACGTCGGCGCAACGTGGGTCATGAACTGGCGGAAACGGTAAAAACGATGAATCCACGAGGCATAATTGCCGGCCCCGTTGCAAAGGATCGTGTCGGCCGGCACATGATCACGAAGCCAGATCATGATCTCCCCGAGATTGACGTCGCCGGGCTGTGGCGTGGCCGCGCTCGTCCAGGCCACGTAATCGGCGTGAGCGACCGCTGCCCCCGCGCGCCAGGCCGGATTTGGCGCAACGTGAAGACGGTTCAGGGCTGCGACAAAGCGGTTCGGCGACGCGTGAATGGCCAGATGTGGACGATAAACCCGTCCGATTTCCTCAGCGCCGGGATGGACGTGCACTAATCGGGTGCGCGGGGAGGGGATGGCCAGGACCGAGTAGCCTTGCGAAGGGATCTCGCCCATGCGGCCACCAATCAGTACCAGCAGGTCGGCGGCTTTGGCGCGTGCGACGAGCTTCGGGTTGGGGCCAAGGCCGAGGTCGCCGGCGTAGAGCGGATGCTGCGGATCGAACAGCGTCGAGCGGCGATAGCTGGTTGCGATCGGCAGCCCCGTCCGGTCGGCGAATTCATGAATTTGAACGCGCGCAGCTTCGGTCCAACGACTGCCGCCGAGTACAAACAAGGGATTCTTCGAGTCCGAGAGGAGTTCGCCGAGCGCGGCCATTTCCTCCTTACCCGGCGAGGTTTCGACGGGCTCATACGGAGGAGCGTTTTCTATCATGACGTGCTCACTCAACACGTCTTTAGGCAATGCCACGACGACTGGACCGGGCCGGCCGTTGCTCGCCGCATAAAATGCGCGCGAAACGAATTCGGTGATGCGATCGGGGTCGTCGACCTCGACGGTCCATTTGGTCATGCTGCCAAAGACGGCACGATAATCCAGCTCTTGAAACGCCTCGCGCTCCCGCACCGAAGTTTCCACCTGACCGACGAACATGATCAGCGGCGTCGAATCCTGCTGGGCAATATGGATGCCCGCGCAAGCATTGGCGGCGCCCGGACCGCGCGTCACAAAGCAGATACCCGGACGGCCGGTCACCTTGCCGACAGCTTCTGCCATCATCGAGGCGCCACCCTCGTGACGGCACACGGTAATGGTGATCTGAGTGTCGCGAAGCGCATCCAGTACCGGGAGAAAGCTTTCACCCGGTACGCAGAATACGTGTTGGACGCCGTTGACCACGAGCTGTTCGACAAGCGCTCTAGCAGCAGTCCGCTGCGAAGCATCCTTGTGCATAGTATTCTTTCTCATCCGTGCGACGGTAGCTAGAATCCGCGACAAAACGGTAGGGATTATCCAGGTGGGCACGAAACGGTCCGAGGTGCTCGGCCGATAAGCGTCGTTCCGCAATCACCGAATATAAAGTTGGCCTATCGAAGCTCGAGCGTATCCCGAACGACGGTCGGCCACTTGGTGAGATCCGCGCCATGGGTGTGGAACATGGCGACCGCCAGACGATCCATGCCGAACGCGACGCAAGCGGTATGGGCCGGCTCGCCATTCGCGCCCCTGATGTCCCAGGTCGTCCCGAAGTGGTCCCGGTGGTAATTAAAGCTCATACAGGCGGTCGGTTGCTCTTCCGAGCGCAGCGGAATCAAGAGCTCGAACTTCAACGATTGCTGCTTTTGGCTCACCGCCTTCATCTGACCGACCCGACCGAAGAACGGATCGTTCGCACCGTCGACCTTGAAGGCAAGGCCGAGATCACGGGCGATGGCCTGAGCCTGTACCATCCACCGCTCGCGAAACTCCATCACGTCATCCGGGCTGCCTATGCGAACATATTCACGCATCCGGAATGACTGCAGCCGGTCCAGCTGGCGGGAAGGCTCGCGGCGGAAGCAGTCTGCGGCGACGTCGAAGCGAAGGCCGCCTAGTGGCAGCGGCCCTCTTTCCGCTGCTATCGGATAGACCGGATAGCAGGCCGCGGGTGAGAGGACGAGGTCGGCAGGCGAGAGTGATGTGGTCCAGTCGCCGCCGGCTTCGAAGCGGCTGACCGCCGCATGGATCTCACGTTCCGTACCATGCAGCCCGCAAACACAGCCGAGCAGGTTCGGGAAGCTCTTCAGGTAGCCGGACTTCTCCAGCTGTCCGCGGTTCATGACCGGCGGGAATCGCAGCAGCTCAGTATCCGGTTCTCGGTGCCGGGAGATCAGCGCGCCGAGCCGTTCGACCACGCCTTCGTAAAGAGCGGTCCGGGCATAAATGCCGTCGGTGCCCATCTTGTGGAACAAGACCTCAGCGAGATGGTCCAGGGGATCGGCAGGTGCCGCCTCCGATCCCGGTCGAATGGTTACATTCATGTTTGGCCTTATGTCGAAAGCTGCTCGCGCTCAATCGCGCAGGGTGGCGGGAACAGCGCTCATCAGGCTGGCCGTCCCGATGTTTGCAAGGATTCGGTCGTTGTTGATCATGAGCGGTGCCGACAGGACGTCGCGCAGATGACGACCAACGCTAAAGTCGCCGTCATTGCGATATCCCGACAGCCCGCAGGCACGCATCGCATGCATCACACTCTCGACCGCAAGCTCCGAAGCCTGCACCTTGAGAAGGTTGATTTGGGACTGGAAATCGAGCGATGAGAGCGTGCGTTCGTCGCGCTCGTGGGCTGCATAGGTATCGAGGTTGGAGGTTATAACGGCGCGCAATTTCGTCAGGGTCATCTTTGCGGCAGTGAAGTGCGCTGCACCGGGCGGCATCTGGCCACCCGACCCGCGTGCAGCCTTGCGGATGAACAGCTGCGCGCGCTCGACCGCCGCAGCTGCAATCCCGGCCCAGACGGAAGACCAGCAGAGGTGCGCGATGGGCGTCATTGTCTGCGCATGGATCGTTTCGTAGGCTTCCGGGAAGATCTGTTCGGCCGAACCCTTGAACTTCAATTCAAAACCGGCACTGCACGTTCCGCGCATGCCAAGGGTCTCCCAGCCGAGCGTCGGCTCGAGCGTATAATTTTCCTTGGTCATGGCGAGCAGCACCTGATCAGATCCGGCGGCATCGTTGTCACGGCGGGCAATGGTCACAATGCCGTCGGCTTGCGCGCCATAAGAAATCACGGTGGCGTTGCGCACGAGCGAAATTTCGGCGCCGGCGTGCTCAACCGCCGCTGAACTGAAGCGAATGTTTCCGCCGTTCTGACCTTCCGTAGTTGATGATGCTAAAAGAAGCTGCTCCGACGCCAGGCGCCTCATCAGGTTTTCGTGCCAAGGACTGCCGGCTCCGTGGCGAACAAGGCAGGCGACCTTGGTCTGATGCATCGCAAATATCATGGCGGTGGAGGAGCAGGCCCGGCCGAGCGTATAGCACATGTCGGTGACGTCGCCGATCGAAGCCCCATCGCCACCGAACTCGACAGGAATCTGGACGCCCAGAAGCCTCTCCCGACGAGCGACGTCGAACGCCTTTTGCGGGAATCGCGTCTCTCGATCGACCTCTTCCACGTCAGCCGCAGCAGCTTTCGCGACAGCAGCTGTCCGTTCCTGGAAAGAACTGCGATCATCCGCGAATGGCTCGTCCGTTCTTGTTGAGGCAGTGATACGACGCCCAGCTTCTTGAACGTTCATGGTTCACAAATCTCCGGGGCTGTGGTCTTAAAAACCTTAGAATTGAAGTCAGAATTCAATTTGCGCGCGGAATTAAATATGATAATAGGCTAAACGATTACTGCTCGAAAGTCGAGGGCTATAACGAATAATATTTAATCTCAAGGAGGGTGTCACGTTCTAAGGCTGCCAGTAAGGTCCGCAAAGAAATCGAATGGGCGGAATGTGGTCGTCGTTGATTGTCTCCGATTAACCGTGCGAGTTAAAAATGAAAACCTTTAAAGTTCAAGATCGTGTTCTTGCGATTGTTCAAACAATTTTGGGGCAGAACTCCATTTCAGCGGACGTGCATCCCGATTTGCGATTAGTGGATGCTGGTTTGACCTCGATGGATATGGTCAAGCTGATGCTCGACGTCGAGGCGGAGTTCGACTTTACCATCCCGCAGGCTGAGATCACGCCCGAGAATTTCCAATCGGTAAAAACGCTGGAGCTGATGATCATTAACCAGATCGGAGTCAGAGCGGTGCTGTGATGTCAGTATCTGGTTGCTTTTAAGTCGGAAAGTTCGGCCATTGCGCATCTTCTTGCGACCGTCGCTTTAAATGCATTTTGAGCGCGAAGGCAGAGAAGGGGGCATCGGACCGCAAGGGCGCGCTGCAGAATTGGCTGACTGCTTCACAATCTGAGAAAGCAAGTTTTCTTACCGCTCGTCGCTGAACTCGCTTTTTTTCAGCTCCTACTGAATCGAACTTTCAATTGTTTCGATAGTCTGCTTTTTGATTTGATGCTTAAATATGACGCGAACCGTCGCGGAGATAATTCGTTGCGCCACTGTTGCACGATGTCAGGTAGGACATGAGAGCCGAAACCATAGCCATCCATGGCGGCTACGACCCAGATCCAACAACAAGGTCGGTCGCCGTTCCAATCTATCAAACAGTTGCATACGCGTTTGACAGCGCCGATCATGGCGCCGCTCTGTTCAACCTTGAAGCCGAGGGATTTCGCTACAGCCGAATCGCAAACCCCACGACATCCGTGTTGGAAAAGCGTATCGCCGAGCTCGAGGGGGGCGTTGGTGCGCTTGCGGTGGCAACCGGCCAGGCCGCGCTGCATTTTGCCTTGGTCAATCTCGCCGATGCTGGCGGGAACATCGTTTCCGTTCCCCAGCTTTATGGCACGACCCACACGCTGCTTGGCCACGTGCTGCCGCGTCAGGGCATTGTCGGCCGTTTCGCTGAGAGCGATCAGCCGGACGCAATCGAAAAGCTCATTGATGAGAGCACAAAGGCCGTGTTTGCAGAAACGATCGGCAATCCCGCGGGCAACGTGTGCGACATCGAGGCATTAGCAAAGATCGCGCATCGTAATGGCGTACCGCTCATCGTCGATAATACGGTCGCAACCCCGATCCTGCTCCGGCCATTCGATTATGGCGCCGACATCTCTATTCACTCGCTAACCAAATTCATTGGTGGGCACGGCACCACGCTCGGCGGCGCGATCGTTGACAGTGGTCGTTTTCCTTGGGCTCGCCATGCGGACCGCTTTCCTGCCTTCAATAGTCCGGACGCGTCCTATCACGGGCTCGTCTATGCCGAGCGCTTCGGGCCGAAGGCTTATATCGAGCGCGCACGGAGCGTTTACCAACGCACGATGGGCTCGGTGCTGTCGCCCTTCAACGCATTCCTGCTGCTGCAGGGAATGGAGACGCTTGCGCTACGGATCGAGCGCCACGTCGAAAATGCGCGCAAGGTCGCGGAGTTCTTGCGCAATGATCCTCGCGTTGCATGGGTCAATTATGCGGGTTTCGAGGACAGTCCTTATTACGGGCTCGTCCAGAAGTATCTAGCGGGCAATGCCTCATCACTATTCACCTTCGGAATCAAGGGCGGCCTGAAGGCGGGCAAGGCCTTTTATGATTCGTTGAAGCTGATCACGCGGCTGGTGAACATCGGCGATGCCAAGTCACTTGCCTGTCATCCGGCTTCAACAACCCATCGTCAGATGTCGAGCGAGCAGCAGCGGGTCGCCGGCGTTCTGCCGGAAACTATCCGCCTGTCGATCGGTATCGAGCACGTCGCCGACATCATCGAGGATATTGATCAAGCACTCGCGCAAGCTTGCGCGGTTAACTCACATCAGGATGCTGCGGAGTAGATTGGCCAACCCGCCATGTCGCTCGTTTTCGATAAACATCGTTTCGTTTCCGGTTTGGCGCTGCCGCCCACCTCGCTTCGGCAACCAAGCGCCATAGGGCATCGCCACAACGCCGATACGGTTCTGACCATCGGATTGATAAACAATATGCCGGACGCCGCTTTGCAGGCGACCGAGCGCCAGTTCAAGGGACTTTTGAAGGCGGCAGCAGGATCCAGTATCGTCGATCTGCGCTACTTTTCGCTACCCTCTGTAAGACGGTCGGCGGCCGCGCAATCGCGCATTGAACGTTTTTATACGAGAATCGATGACCTGGACCGCCTCAATATCGACGGACTGATCGTAACCGGCGCTGAGCCGTGCGCAGTATTTCTTACGGAAGAGCCATACTGGCAAGAACTCACCGATCTGGTCGACTGGGCAGAGGCCAACACCCGGTCGACCATCTGGTCTTGTCTTGCCGCCCACGCTGCTGTGCTGCATCTGGACGGTATTGAAAGACAGCCACTCAGGCAAAAATGCTCAGGCGTGTTCGATTGTTCGAAGGCGATCGATGATTGGCTGACCCGGGATATCCCCTCGTCGATCAAGGTGTCGCATTCGCGCCTGAACGAGCTTAGAGCCAGCGATCTGTTAGCACGCGGCTATCGAGTCTTGACGCAATCTCGGGAAGCTGGCGTCGACATTTTCACAAAGCGCCTGCGCAGCCATTTCGTGTTCTTTCAGGGGCACCCGGAATACGACCCCATGTCTTTGTCCCGGGAGTACCGCCGCGATGTCGGTCGGTTCCTTGCACGCGAGCGCGAAACATATCCTGCCATTCCATTCGGCTACTTCGATTTCGACACTGAACAAAGGCTAGCGAGCTTCGCGGGGCGGGCGTGGTGTGAACGGACGCCCGCGCTAATGGCGGAGCTTCCGCGCCCCTCTATTCGTCCGGATAATGCGAATGGGGCGATGGCAAAAGTGATCTTTCGCAACTGGCTGCATTATCTTGCCGGCCGCTGAACTGTTCCTTGATTCAGTTCCAATCACCGTGCTTGCCTCTTCAAAGTTTCGAGTGCATTTGGCCAAACCGATTCAGGGCACGTTCATGGTATCGACCTCGCGCTTCTTTAATTGCCCGATCGTAGCGACTGTCGCTGCCCCGAATTTTGGCTGGTGCAATTTGAAGCTTAGGTTATTCGATGGGATCTTGCCAATTTCGGGGAGCGCCTGTTTCGCCTTTCGTTGCAGCAAGCAGCCCATTGAGAGCAGCCACGAAATTCTTCGGCGAGCGGGCAAGAAGATACGCTGCAGCATCTAAAAAGCCGAGCAGATACGCCAATGGTAAAAATCGTCGCCAGTACATGCGTACGAAGTGGAGGCGGTTTCGACTGTCAAGGTAAACCGATAGCTGAGATCTCTGAGCGCGGGATCGCGCCGTTCCAATCGTTGTGCCTCCGGTGTGACGAACAATGGATTCTCGCGCGTATCCAAGACCATGGCCCTTTGCACGCATGGACCAGTCCGCGTCTTCGTAATACAGAAAAAATTGCTCGTTCATTGGCCCGATTTCTTCGAGACAGGCCCTGCTCACATACATGGAGGCTCCTGAGATGCAATCGAGAGTGGCCTCGATCGCAGCAAGGTCGACGGGATCATTTACCGGCTCGCCGAACCCGAGTGTGACGCCATTGGTCCTTAACTTGCGCCAGCGATGGCCGCCGCGGCACTGAACGTAGTTGCAATTGTCGGAAGGCAAGATCGTGCTGCCAACCATACCCTTGCGGCCCGTGATGGACCGCTTGACCAGAGCCTCCAAGGCGCCGGGCTCCGGTTCAGAGTCGGGGTTGAGAATCCAGATTCCCTTCCAGCCTTTCAGAGGCCGGAGACGATTGATCCAAAGATTAATGCCGCCGGCGTAGCCAAGGTTCTGCGCGGCACAGCCGATCCATACTCGCGCCGGGCTGCCCTTGAGGCCTAGACATCTGATATCAACCAGGCGATCCGAATGGGCTACCAGCCAATTCGGAATTTCTTCCGATGTAATATTAATACACGGTGCTTCCGGGGCAATTAACTCTTCGAGGAGATTGTAAAACGATTCGTTCCCTCCATTTTCGCACACGAAAATGCCGAAGGGGTCCAATGTCGAATACGACAGGGCGCGCAAACACCTGCATACATCTTGCGGATTACGAAAACTCACAATCAAAACCGCGACGCGGAATCCTTCTGAACATGTCACCCAGGAATTTCCAAATTCTCTCGACATCGATACCGTTCTGGTGCAAGAAGCTTCGTAAAAACTGCTTTAATTTAAGGAGCGCTCGGCAGAAGACCAGCGGAGCGGCTGAGGGGAATGGTCCCTTTAGGGTTCTGGAGTACAAGCGACAAGGAATCAAAGCCAGTAGGATGCGAAATACGTAACTTCTTCATGACTTTCACAGTAATTTATATTATTGCGGACCGGTGAACTGGCAGGTTATTTGCGTTTACCAATGCGGCTCGGCTAAATAGCTCACCCATGCAAGGCTATCGTCCGTCACGGGCTAAAATCAACTGTTCTGGTGGGATGCATTATGAACTCGGTCCCGACGAATTCACCGCTAATTGACTATGCGCTTAAGGGACTCGACCACTGTTGGCTGCCGGAATATGGCCGGTGGTCGCATATCTATCATTTGGATGGTCGTGATCCGCCGAATGAGTCTGTGCCTCGGAGCGACGTATTTTATACGTTGAATGTGCTCCTGGGGCTCGCACGTGTTCGGAGCGTTCCTCGAACCATTAAGCTATCGGAGACTTTTCAGCGGAATGTCGGCCAGCTAGTGAACCTACCTGTCTCCAAATATGCGTTTGGTATGGCGTTATGGGCGGGCGCAGAGCTCCAGTTCGAGCTTCCCGCTGATGTTCTTCGCCATATCGGAGTGATGCTTCACGACGAGGATCAACTACGGTCTTATCGGGCTCAAGACCTTGGCATGATCCTGGTAGGCGTGGTTGCCCAGGCGAAGCTCGATAAGAAGAGATGGTCTCCAATCGCCGCTAAACTCTTCGCATTTCTAATCGATCGATTTTGTTCTCCGTCCGGCCTGTTTTTTGATGCCGCCTTTGGTTTACGGCGGCGGTATGCGTCTTTTGCTACTCAAACCTATCTGCTGCTTGCCTGCTATGCTTATGCTGAGCAGATGCGCGACAAGCGGGCAGTCGAACTCGCCAATAAAGCGACGCTAAAAGTCATAGCGCTGCAGGGGCCCAACGGCGAGTGGCCGTGGTTCTTTGATGCGGTAAGTGGATCGGTGGTCGACTTTTACGAGGTCTACTCGGTACATCAGTACGGAATGGCTCCGGCGTTCCTTGAGCGCGCAGAGCAGCACGGAATCTTGCACGCGCGGGGGGCCATAATAAAAGGCTTCAACTGGATCTTAGGCCAAAATCAGCTGGCTGTGCCCATGCTTGTACCGGACCTGCATTTGACGATTCGCTCGCAAGTGCGAAAAGGAGAACTGCACACAAAGAAGTGGAGAGTGCTTCGAGCGCTTCGGAATTCAGTGTTGGGGCGTGAAGCTGGTTTAATCGGTCCCAGTGATATTGTACTTCGTCGCGAGTGCCGCAGCTACGAGTTGGGGTGGATTCTTTGGTCATTCGGACAACGCTCGGACCTTCCGGAATTGACTCACCATGAAATATTCATCGACGCTATCGGAAAACAGAAAGTCAAGAACGTATCCTAGATCATGTCACTATGGACATCCCTATTAAGAATTGCTGAATTTCGATTCCAGACGACCCCTTTACTCGACAACAACAGGCTAATCATCCGGTACGCGCGATAGGCGCGTACGGCAACAAGTACCAAAATCGCTTTAGTGCGGGCTGGTGCTCCTTGGATCCGGTCGCTCGTAATGACCTTGGTCCAATCGATCAAGGGGGAGACCGCGATCGCAAGAGCGCGAAGCGTCCATCGGGCGCGCCATAACACGGTCTTTGTCCCCGCATTTACGGCATGTTGTATATGACGGTCCCACTTGACGAACAAATCTCGAAGCGTTTGGCGCGCGGGGTGAAAGACAACCATCTCAGGAGTGTAGCGGAACGTATAGCCTGCGGCGCGCGCGCGCTGACCCCACTCGATATCCTCAGCGACATCGATTCCTCGAAATGGGCCAATGAAATCAAAATCCGATTTTCGCAGGACCAGATTTCCAGTGCCCGAAAAGCCATGTTGCTCGATATAAAGTTTAAAACGGTACGCAAACACGCTTTCGTAAGCCTCGAGTGCACTGAACGCCGTTCTGTTTTCACGCCAGATCTGAACGTCACCCCCCAGAATGGTTCGCGCTGGCGCGGCGTTCAGCATACGGAGAGCACTGTCAAGCCAGTCCGGATGCGCACGGCAATCCGCATCTATGAACGCCAAAATGTCGCCTCTCGCTGCGTCGACACCTCGATTGCGCGCCATGCCGGGTCCCGGCCTCGATTCCAGCAATAGCAGTGTTTCTGGATGTTGCTCGAGGACGGCTTGGGGAAGTGACGTCGAACCGTTATCTACCACGATGATTTCAAAGGCGGCGCGTTCAAGGGTCTGACACTTGAGGCTATCGAGGCAGCCTGCCAGACTGTTCGCCTGATTGAGGTGAGGGATAATGACTGAAATCAGCGGCGTGTTCGGTTTCATTTTGTGCGATACCAGCTCGAGCGCTCGTCCGTTGGTTGTCATTAACTAAAAAATCAGTAGCCAACCGGAAAACAGATAGACTAAACGCCATCGACAAGATAGTTTATAATGAATTAAAGGTTTCGCTCATGGCGGCCTTTTTAATATTGGATTGGCGAATTTCAAATTAATTTTGAGGGTGGGGCATGCGCGTCGATCTGTTTGGGTGTCCCGTCGACGTTTTGACGATGGGTGAAACTGTCGGCCTTGCCAGGGCCGCTATGCGCGACCGAGCGCACTTGCAGCACGTGGCTCTGAACGTCGCCAAGTTCGTAAACATGCGGTCCGATCCGATCCTTCGTTCCGATGTGGTAGGGAGCGACGTCATTGGCATCGACGGCATGGGGATCGTTCTTGCCTTGCGGCTGTGCGGGGTCCCCGTGAAGGAGCGCGTATCCGGCATCGATCTGTTCCAGGAGGTTCTGGCCGTGTGTGCGAGGGACGGTTTCCGTCCGTTTATTCTGGGGGCGACGGCCGACGTACTGCACCGGGCTGCCGACGTGATTACAACGCGATTTCCGCAGATTCAACTTGCCGGCCTAAGGGATGGCTACTTCGGTCCGGACGAGGAGGCCGGGGTCGTCCAACAGATTATCGACAGCAAGGCGGATTGCCTCTTCATTGCGATGCCGACACCTCGCAAGGAGCGCTTCCTTTCGGCCCATCGGGATCGCTTAGGTGTACCCTTTATCATGGGCGTCGGAGGATCCATTGACGTCATCGCGGGCTACGTGAAACGAGCCCCCCTAACGATGCAGTCGATGGGTCTTGAATGGCTATACAGGGTCTACCAGGAGCCGCGTCGAATGTGGTGGCGATATGCCAAGACGAATACCCTTTTTGCCGGGATACTGATCCAAAACGGCTTCGGCCTTCGCAAGCTGTCTCGATCGGGCTGAAGGGCTGTCGCGGGTGTCAAAGCGTATTTTTGTTTTATTCGGAACCCGACCGGAAGCCATTAAGCTTTTTCCGGTGGTTAAACGACTGACTGTGCAGAATGCGCTCGAAGTAGTCGTATGCGTCACTGCTCAACACCGTGAAATGCTGGACCAGGTTCTCAAGCTCGTGAATATCGTCCCCGATATTGATCTCGACCTGATGGAGAAAAATCAGGCGCTCGATAAGCTAAGCGCCCGCATCCTGCTTTCGGTGGGCGAGGCTCTAGACCGGACCCGTCCAGACAGAGTTGTCGTGCAGGGAGATACGGCTACCGCAATGATCGGATCCCTTGCCGCGTACTACCGCCGCATTCCTGTCTCGCATGTGGAAGCAGGTCTTCGCAGCGGGAACATCTATGCTCCCTTTCCCGAGGAGGTGAACCGCAAGATTGTCGGATCGATTGCGGATCAGCACTTTGCTCCGACCAAACTTGCGTCCGACGTTTTGCAAAAGGAGAACGTTCCCTCCGAAAGGATTTTCGTTACCGGCAATACCATCGTAGACGCGTTGTTGAGCACCAGAGAAATGATTCAGTCAGATCCGGCGCTTGCTTGCCGGTGGGACGACCTGAAAAGGCGCCAGGGAAACCGGCGCCTGATTCTGGTCACCACCCATCGGCGCGAGAATTTTGGCGGTGGAATGGACCGGATTGCCGACGCACTGCTGGAGATCCTCCACCGCGAGGACGTGATGGTTGTGTTGCCGATACATCCAAACCCCAATGTGAGGAATGTACTGGAAGCTCGTTTGGCGTCGCATCCCCGTGCCGAAATCATAGCCCCTCAGGAATACGCCGACTTTGTTGGTCTTCTATCACTCGCGCACATTGTTCTGACCGATTCCGGTGGAATTCAGGAGGAGGCGCCTTCCTTTGGAAAACCAGTTTTGGTCATGCGCGAAACCACCGAGCGGCCCGAAGGCGTGCTCGCAGGTACAGCGCGTCTGGTGGGAACAGATCGCGATCGGATCGTTGCTGAGACGTTTTCGTTGCTCGATGAGCCGAAACATTATTTGGAAATGTCACGCGCGCATAACCCGTTCGGAGACGGGCGTGCGAGCGAGCGTATCGTGAAGGTGATGTTAGATGCCTGAACTCCAGAATGTTGCTGTAATCGGGCTGGGGTACATCGGCCTGCCCACGGCTGCCGTCATCGCCAGCCGGGGAATGCGGGTTACCGGGGTCGACGTCAACGAACACGTCGTCAAGACGGTCGCCTCCGGCGCCATTCACATCGCCGAGCCAGACCTTGAGGGTCTTGTCCAGAAGGTTGTGTCGTCCGGGTCGCTCAAAGTGACGACGCAACCGGAGCCGGCGGACGTATTCGTGATCGCGGTACCGACGCCGATCAGCGAGGGGAACCGTCCCGATCTGAGAAGCGTGATGGCGGCTGTCGACAGCGTTGCCGGGGTGCTCCGCGCCGGCAATCTGGTCATTTTGGAATCGACTGTCCCGATCGGAACGACCGAGGAGGTGGCAAAGAGGATCGCTCATCTTCGATCCGATCTGTCGATCGGAATGGCGGAAAGGTCGGAAGGCGCAATTTCGGTCGCGTACTGCCCGGAGCGGGTGTTGCCCGGCCGAATTCTTACCGAACTGGTCAACAACGACCGTTGTATCGGCGGCGTGACGCCGCACTGCGCCCGGCGGGCGCAGCGGTTCTACAAGACATTCGTTCGGGGCGCGTGCATCGCGACGAGTGCGCGCGCGGCCGAGATGGTCAAGCTCACCGAAAATGCATTCCGCGATACCAACATTGCGTTTGCAAACGAGCTGTCATTGATCTGCGATCGCTTCAAAATCAACGTTTGGGAGGTCATCGATCTGGCCAATCGGCATCCTCGCGTCAATGTCCTGCGTCCCGGCCCAGGCGTCGGCGGTCACTGCATCGCGATCGATCCCTGGTTTATTGTCGATTCAGCGCCGGACCTCGCCCGGCTGATCAAAACCAGTCGCGAGGTGAACGATTCGAAGATCGACTCCACGGTTGAGCGCGCAATTGCACTGATCGAAGAACATCCTTACGCCAAGATCGCCTGCTGCGGCCTGGCGTTCAAAGCTAACGTCGACGATCTCAGAGAGAGTCCCGCATTGGAAGTTGCGCACCAACTCGCGCGGCGCTACGGCAATCGTGTCAAGATCGTCGAGCCGCACATTCGTCGTCTTCCATCCGAGTTGGCAGAACACGGCGCAGAATTGACGGAACTTGATGAGGCGATCCATACTTGCGAGATCGCGATTGTACTGGTCGACCACGATCAGTTCAAAATGATCCCGTTAGCCGAGCGGCGGCACTTGGCCATAATTGACACTCGTGGAATTTGGCAAGACATGGGAATGACGGACGCTAGGGGTGCTGCGTGAATGAAAATGACTTTGAGTGCTGCGACATCGGTTAGCCGGGATCAAGTTGGAACGTCCCGGCGTTTAACAACGCGCCAAGATAGCAATCTGATAGCTCATGGCCGAGCAGCTAGGGATCAAGGAGTTCGGTTCGAGGCAGGCGCAACGACTGCTTCTGGCCCGCCGATTTGAGCAGCACCGACCCCGCCAATTCGGTTGTTCATTGCTAAGTGGAGCTTGTCGTGGCATGTAGCAACGGCCGAGTGGCCGTTCTTATCGTTGGGTTTCGAAATGCTGGCGACGTGCGCGAGTGCGTCTCAGCTCTCGGTCGGTGCTCTCCACAAAACTTTGATGTATTTCTGTGCGAAAATGGGGGAGCCGCTGCGTTTCAAGAGGTTTGCGACGAGCTGTCTGGCCGCGGAATCGTCCAGAAACATTGTGAAGGGCTAGCTTGCTCGGTGTCGGCTAGAGTAAAAGGCCTGGTGAGGGCGTCTTGCTATCGCTTATCGAATACGGAGATTTCGCTGGTCATCGGCGAAGCCGCCGAAAACATTGGGTATGCCGGAGGCGTCAATATTTGGTTGAGGCCTCTACTTGAACAACATGGCTATGCCGGGTTTTGGATTCTTAATCCCGATACGATCCCAGAACCGGACGCACTTCGACAACTGGTCGACCACGCGAAACTGCGAAAGAAAGGAATGGTTGGAAGCCGAATTGTGCCTGCTGGTGACCTTACGGTGGTTCATTCCAGGGGGCTGAGATGGAGCCCCGTTCTCGTGCGCACCAAAGCAGTCGACTTTCATGCTCCCGCGAACTTCGAGCCTGATATGGACAGGGTCGAACGGCTCATCGATGCTCCATCCGGTTCATCCTTTTACGTGACGCGCGAATGTGTCGAGCAAATCGGTTTGATGGATGAGCGGTATTTTTTGTATTACGAAGACTTGGATTGGGGGGTACGTGCAAAAAGGCGGTGTGGCGTGGGATACGCTTGGCGGAGTATTGTGCCGCACCATGGGGGTACGACCATAGGTACTGCCGCGAGACGCGCCGCTAGGTCTCGCTTGTCGGTTTACCTTGAATTCCGAAATAGAATCCTGTTCGTAAGAAATACATACCCAGGCTGGCTTCCTTGGACGATCGCCATTTTATTGATCAGGGCGCTCGAATACGGGTGCGTTGGATCAATCACCAATGCCAAAGCTGCTTATAGCGGCATTTCTGCGGGTGTGGCCGGGGAAGAAGGACGACCCGATCAGATGATGGCGGTTCACTTGGGCTAGACTAGAAATCCCGATGAAGCGTCTTGCGAAACTCATCATCAGCGTCATCTATTTTTCCGCAGCCACGACCATGTCGATGGTCAGCGGAAGGCAACGCTCCCGATTGGTGATATTGTACTACCACGCAGTTCCGCCGCATTCGCGCATTCAATTTGCCCGCCAGCTCGACGCAATTGCTGCCTGCGGAAAGGTGGTTCCCGCCGACTGTGCCGATGCGACGTTTGATGGGCGACATTTGATCGCAATAACGTTCGACGACGCCTTCATGAGCGTAGTCGATGTCGCATTACCGGAGCTTTCATCGCGAGGGATGACTGCTACCATTTTCGTGCCTTCAGGAGTATTGGGAAGGCGACCCCAATGGCAAATGGAATCAGATGGCGATCGGAATGAGTGCGTGGCGAGTGAGGCGACGTTGAGCTCAATAGCATCTTCGCAAGTCGTGTTCGGTGCTCACAGTGTATCGCATCCGCATCTGACAGAAATACCACCGGAAGAGGCTTGGCGTGAAATTGCGAACTGCAAGAGAGATCTCGAAGGCAAGCTGCGCGCACCAGTGGAACTGTTCGCCTTCCCGTACGGGGATTTCAATTCCGAACTCGTCGGTATGTGCCGTAAGGCCGGCTATAGACATTGCTATTCCATCATACCCCAGGCGCTGAATCCATCGGTCAAAGACTTCCTGCGGGGAAGAGTCGCTGTTGACTTGCAGGATGGAAAGCTTGAGTTTTGGTTGAAGATTCGTGGTGCGTATTCCTGGATGGCTTACGCTTCTAACCTGAAGCGCCGCCTTTTTCAAACGGGAAGAACTATCCGTTCGAATCGAAACGGTGGCGAGCGTGCTTAAGATTCGACAAGCATCATTGTCAGATTACCCTGCAATATCGGAGTTTATCAACCGAGCTTATGGCGACCTAGCGGCCTACAAGGGCGAGGCACGCTGGAGATGGCAATTTGTCGACAACCCTTTTCGGGTCGCCGGAGACCTCCCCATCTGGATTGCGCTGGATGGAACGCGGGTGGTAGGGCAAATCGGAGTGCAGTCGGCCGAATTGAAAGTAGACGAACGGCTGCAACCAGCCGGGTGGATCGTCGATGTTATGGTCTTGGAGAATTACAGGGGGCAGGGCATTGCCCACCGGCTCTATAAGGCCGTGGCGGCCAAGGTTCCTTTGCTGGTGACGCTTACGATGGCCCCTGCTACGAGGCGAATAGCCGAGCGTTTAGGTGCGATTACATTACCTCCGGTCTACCAATTTTCGCGGTGGGCCAGGCTCGACAAACAAAAGATTGCGCGTTTCATGGCAGCTAGGACGCGGCATCGCAAGACTTGGAATAAAGGCGCGCTACTTGCTGAGAAACTCGGTGCGCCTAGTATGGCGGCGGCACTAGTCAATCCGATGTTGGCGGTTCGCGATTTGATGATGCGACCCTGCCCCACGGGATTGGCGATCAACGAAGTCGAACGGTTCGATCATAGCGTCGACGACTTCTGGACACAAATCTCACGGGGTTACGCGTATGGGGTTCCGCGCAGTACGAGATTTCTGAATTGGCGTTTCCTGAACTGCCCACAAATGAATTATCGCCTCTTCGAGGCTCGCTTGTATGGAAAGTTGGTTGGGACGCTCGTGCTTCGCCGAACTGAGGTGGTGGAATTGCCCCAAGGGATCATTGTTGACCTTGTCACCGAGCGCGGAGACATCTCCGTCCTTGAAAGCTTGATCGACTTCGCCCTGGATTGGTTCGGCAGCGATGTCGCCAGCGTAGAATTCGGGACCTCAGTTCAGGAGATAAGCGAGGTCGCGCGAAAACGCAATTTTCTCAAAACCCGTACACATCGTCCCACCTTGATTTGCGCGGACCCTTCATTGAGACGGCAGATCGCTGATCCAAGGAAAACATGGTTTCTTTCAAAGGCCGACCACGACTGGGATCAGATCCGCTTGGGATAAAATGAAATCTCGTCGGAAAAAGAGCTAGTCCAGTCGGTTCGTCCACCATGCCGCCGTCCAACGGGTGCTTTCATATCCGAAAGCATGAAACTTTATGTCGGGGATCGACTTCAACATCGGCTCTAGAAATTCGGCGCGGCTATCGACAAAGCTCACGAAGCAAGCGCCTCCCAGCCGGTTCATTATGTTCAGCGCTGCGCGTACATCTTTCATATAGTAGAGCACCTCGCAGGCGACGACCAGATCGAAAGCGCCAGTATTCGAGATATGGGGAGACGCCAGATCACCGATCGCAAACGAGGCCGTCGGACAACGCTCCTTAGCACGTGAAACGGCGCGAGCGCTTACGTCAATACCAAAAAGCTGCGAGCCAATTTTTTGAAGCTCAACTGATTGATGGCCCTCGCCACATCCGACTTCCAAAATTCGTTCGGGACGACCAAAATTGGCAAGTATAAGTTGGTTCGTTTGATCGAAGCGGAACTGTTCCCGCGGGCTGTCCATTTGCCATGGATCTTCAATTCGATAAAATTGATTGAGTTTGGCGTATTTATCGGAAAACTGCACGCCTCTTAGAAGAGCCTTCATCCATAGCTTCTTAAAAGCTGAGAGCTCAGTCATTTTGTTCCCTGGTAACGGAAGGATCTGTGATTGAGGAACTGATCGCCTACATGCTGGAACTGACTCGAGAAAGCTCAACGGCGTACCTGAAGAGAGGCACCATCGGAGAAATCTTCGCGAGATCAACAAGACCGCCGTTAGCCGGAGGATAGCAAATGGGCTTGCCAGTTCTTGAAGTCCCGGCCCAATTGATTATACGCCAAACATCGCCACTTCGGTATAGGCCAGATCCCCTAGGCGCGGCGCGATGGGGCCCTTGAAATACTTTGGCATATAATTGTTCAAATAGAACCCCGGCAGTCCAGATATCGGTCCGTTGGAATCTATTAAAATGAACAGTTCGCCGCGGGAAGCCAAAAATCTACCCAGAGGGCGTGCAAACCGAGCGATGTCATCAATTGTTCGACAGTAAACAACCTGGGCACATGGTATTACTCCCTTCAATAGGCGGCGGCGAAAAACAAATGGGGACGAGAAATTACTCCCAATGCCATATAGCGTTACGCATCCGTATTTCTCGTGAGCCAGAAGCAGGTCGCGGTCCCGGGAATCACATTGCGCTAAGAATTCTGTTCCCACGCGAGTTACTGTCGCGCCGGCTTCGCCACCTAGGCTCAAACTTGGAATCGCAAGAAACTGCCCACGGCTGTAGCATCGGAATCCCTGGGCTTCGATGATCGGCCGTGTATGTACCGCTGGGTCAATGTTCAGATAGGTGAAGTCTTTCTCTCGCCAGACTTTGGCAGCCAATAATGCCGCATAGCTCCGATATGCCGGCTCGACATACCAGCTCGAGAGATTGCATTGCGTCAGGCTAACGTTGTTGTCTGTGCACCTGCGAGAGGAGACAGTTAACACTGCTCCAACTGGAGTGGAGTCTCGCTCTAGAAGGTAACCATACTGGGGACAGCCTGTCGGTTGGGGGATGCTGGCTAGCAATTTCAGGTTCGTTAACCAAAATCGAAGGGAGCGTTTGGGAAATCCCTTTTGTAGAAGTTGGGCGATAGCTTCTAAATCGATTTCTGTAATTTCGCGACATCGGATCATAATCGGTGAAGTGTTGTTCATCACGTCAAATTCCGCTAACAAAGATCTGATGATAATGCCATAAGAATGACAATTAAAGTAGGTTTGCAGCCAAACTGGTTAAAGTGAATGGTTTTGAGATTATTGGCGACCGATTATCATCACGGTTGGGATGGTTCACAACTATATTGCCCCTGATTACCGCTCTTGGCTGGGGATGAACAAGCGATTTCGCATAACTTGGCTTGAATTGCCGTTCGTTGAAGGGGCAGGGCGGGCCGAAAATTTGGATCGGTTCGGAGTTGTCGACAATGGACGAGTATAATGAAAAAGATTCTGCGTATTTTGAGTGGGATCGCCAGGATATTGTCCCGTATCTGCCGCCAACTGCCGATCGAATCTGTGAGATCGGTTGCAGCACCGGCGCAACTCTCGCAAGCCTAAAGCGCCGCTACGGGTCTAGCTTTGTCGCAGGGTTCGATGTCCACGAAAAGTCGATAGCCATCGCCCGGGGCCGCCTCGATAAGGCGGAAGTAATTGACGTCGAAACCGATAAACTACCCGACTATGTTGACAATATCGACCTGTTTCTATGTCTAGACGTATTGGAGCACTTGAAAGACCCTTGGACCTTAATAGGGTCGCTGCATAGACGCTTGAGTCCGGGCGGGTCCATCATCGCATCTATTCCGAACATTCGGTACTACGGGGTGAGCATGGGCTTGCTGTTCGCTGGAAAGTGGGACTTGGCGGATGCCGGTCTGCTCGACCGAACACATCTTCGGTTCTTTGTGCGCAAGACGGCTATTGAATTGATGACGTCGAGTGGTTTGCGGGTGGACGCGGTCGGTCTCAATTATCGCAGGAGATTGGATAAGGCCGCGGCAAGACTCTCGGCGGGTCTGCTGGCAGATGTATGCGCTGTACAATACTTAATTCGAGTTACAAAGAGTTAGAATGCGGGTCATCCAAATGTGACGTGGGCCTGGGGCAGCGACGTGAACAGCGTCTCGTTCAACAATTCGTCCTGCTGATCTGAGACCGGAAAACTGGACCATTTTGGCTAGAGGCTTGCGCTGCCGATTTCCCGTGGCCTTGGCAACTCATCAGGCAAATCAGTCATTGACCCCAGTCTGCCATGCTTCGGCCACCAATGCAGCTTCCGAAAGATCGATAGGATTTTCTTTATTTTTGCCGCGTTCAAGTTTGACGCTGTCGCCTCCAAAATCGCAATCTAACCACTGGGGCAGCAATCTTCGATGCCCACTCCTTCAAGAGTGTGACCGGAAAATATCGGGTCTTGCCTATCTTTCCTTTTTGGGTCCGCTCCGGCTCCTTCAAGAACACGAAGGCACGCGCTCCCCGACCGCTTCCAGCAAAATTGGTGTCACAGCGGACAGCCAAGTATTCCAATTTAACACGTTATCGTACCGACTACGGGACGACTTACGCAGTTGCTCGTACCTGGATCGATCAGACCAAATACTCCATATGAGATCGGCATATGCGTCAGCTGTTGCGTCGATCGGCAATAAGTGCCCGTTGACACCTTCGCAGACGACATCCGGAACCCCTCCAGTAGCTGTTGTAATGACAGGAAGGCCATAGGCATTTGCCTCGGGGAAGACCATTGGAGAGCAATCTTGACGCGTTGGGACAAACAAGAATGAGGCCTGACTCATAATGCTGTCAAACTCAAGACGGCCCTCGCGGGTCGACTTATTTATGAAGCCGTGAACGATAATTGAGTCTGTCTTCGGTAGAAGCTCCGGGTTTGCGCCAATAATGTGGAGTTTCACGGCCAGCCCTGCAGCGGCCAGCCGCGATACGGCGGCAGCAGCAATTGCGCCACCTTTTCGTTCCCAGTCAACGCCGATAAAGACGAGGTGACACACGTCGTTTGGAGCGCTCGCGCTATGCCTAGGAACCTCTTGAGCAGGAATGTTCGCGCCCCATGGAACAACGTGCACGCGAGAAGGGTCAGCTCCATAGTCCCGGATGGCGGAACTTGCAGCCCACTGAGTCGAAAAAAGGCTTGCCCGGGATCGGAGCACGGACTGCCGGTCGAGCCGCAAAGCGCTTTGTGCCAGCGGTTTGGATAATCGAGCGAATTCAGCATAATAATCGATCATCAGGGGGACGGTCGCATCGGAGACATGAATTGTCGGCAGTTGTTCCGCCAGGAAAGCCGAAAGGCTGCAGTTTGCGATGCAGACGGCGACGTCGATGCGTTCGGCCTTCAGGCTATTAGCTAGGCGCTGTGCATTCCGACTTGCAAGAGAATAGCTCCAGTATATGTCAAGTCGAGACCCGGTCATTTTCAGACAAGCTCGCCGCAAATGCGGGAACCAGCTCGGCCTGGGGCTTCGCACCGGTAGAAGCTCGGGAAATCGCTTTTGCAATGTCTTAGTCATGAAGTACGGTGTGCCGGACCATGTCCGTACGTTCAAAGGGTCGGCACCTGCTATTACAGCTAGTCTCATTGAACCCACGCTCCTTGTCTCGTGTCGTTGTGCCGACGATCATTCGGCGCCATGGAATTGCTAGTCATTGCACGAAAACGGCTTTCTGTGCTTTAATTAGCCTATTAATTAATCACAAGAGGTGGCAACATCTCAGACTCGGTAAAGAAATTCGCCGGAGTTCGAGTAGCTCTATTATAAACCATATCGTGCTATTGTGGCTTATCGATCGGCTGGCCACAAAAGTGCCAGTTCTCAGTTTCCAAGCATGGAGAGAATGTTGAGTCGGGCCAGCCTGCAATTTAATTTTATCTTCAATGTGCTAGGTGCAATTGTACCGATTGCAATCGCATTGATTACCGTCCCAATCTACATTTCCTACATCGGTACGACACGATACGGCGTCCTAGCGATCGTTTGGATCATTCTCGGCTACTTCGGCTTTCTTGACTTTGGCTTATCGCGAGCTGCGGCGAACGCACTTGCAAAACTTGTCCACGCATCAAAAGAGGAGCGGGGCGCCGTTTTAATGACCTCGCTTTACTTTAACATTATTCTCGGAGCTCTCGGTGGTATTATACTTTATTTTGCGGGAGGCGTATTGTTACCCTATTTTGTGACCATTTCTGCTACAATGCGGATGGAAGTGCAAGCAGCATTGCCATGGATCGCGTGCATGCTTCCACTGGCATTGATGGCCGGCGTGGGACGCGGTGCAATCCAATCTCGCGAGAAATTTTTAGCGCTCAATGTGCTGGACTTGATAGGCTTTAGCCTCGGACAGTTGCTTCCAATATTGTTTATTATCATCAAAGGGCCCAGCCTGGCTGTGGTCATACCGGCCGCGCTTCTGGCACGAGCGCTGTCGGTTGCACTGAATTTGGGTTGGGTCGCTCGCGTCGAGGGGGTTTCTAGGTTTCTAATCTTCGACCGATCGCGCTTTAAGGAACTTTTCGGTTTCGGCGCTTGGGTCACAGTCACGAACATCGTCGGCCCGATATTGCATTCGATTGATCAGTTGTTAGTAGCATCGGTATTGGGCGCAACAGCTGTAGCGCACTATTCAATCCCGATGAACCTGGTGAGCCGGAGTCAGATACTATCCGTATCTCTTTCATCAGTTCTCTTTCCCCGTTTCTCGCGGCTGAAATCAGAAGACGCAGCGTATCTCGCAAAAAGAGCAGTTTTTTCTCTTGGATATGCTTATGGGGCCATATGTGCTGGTGCGATCGTTATGGGAGGCAGCTTCCTCAAGATCTGGTTAGGAGCTGAGTTTGCTGCACACGCTACGATTGCACTTGATTTGTTATTGGTCGGGGCCTGGTTTAATGGAATTGCTTACATTCCTTATTCGTTACTACAAGGACAAGGTCGTCCCGATTTGGTTGCTAAGCTTCACACATTTGAATGCTTGCCATACGTCGCGCTGCTTTGGTTTCTTCTAAATCAATTTGGGTTGCCGGGTGCGGCCTTGGCGTGGACCGCGAGGGTGGTCGCTGACGCCGCAATTTTGTTTAAGCTTTCTCGACTTCCTTTCAGCCAATTTTTAGGCCTTACTCCCGCTTTATTTCTTCTTTTGTCGTCTTATTGGGCAATGCAATTAATCGACCCGTCTGCCCTCGGATCAGTGCTTCTTGCTGGTCTCACCTTCGTCGCGTTTGCTGGATGTGCGGTAGCTTTTGATGCTACGGCACGACAGATGTTACTAACGATACGTATTCGCCTCGCTACAGCAGTCGGCTGAACTCGGACTCGCCAATTTGCGAACCATCATTGTCGAAAATGAACATCGAAGGAGCGTGCCGTCTGCCGCTCTACCAACTGTGGATAGGGCAACCAAAAAACTATCAAGTCTGCTAGTTCTTGTTCCCCTCCTTCTTTTCTTACCAATCGGATTGTCGTTCTTCATCGCAGGCTTGCGATTTACGCCTATACGCATGTTTTGCTTGATTGTGGCGCCTTATCTCGTCCTGCGAACCATCCACAAGATGACCACGCACAGATACCGGTTTGTGTTCTCCGACCTGCTAATTGTGTTGGCGGTGTTTTGGTTCATTCTAGGTCCGGCCAATACCGACGGCATTTCGGCAGCATTGAATCATGCTGGCCCGGATGCGCTTGAATTCTTGGTTGCATATTTGGCACCGCGCGTATTGCTTGAGGGGCATGGCCAAGCGCGGCGCTTCGTTGATATCTTATGTCGCGCGATCTCCATCGTGGCACTGATTGGTTTGCTCGACCCATTAACGGGCGGCTACATCACTCATCAGGTGGCTGGCGGTCTTACGGGCTATAGGGCTGATTATCTGTCAGGTTGGGAAGATGCCTACCGGTTAGGTTTGCTGCGCGCGACCGGACCTATTGAGCATCCGATCTTGTATGGATTCACCTGCGCATGCGGCTTTTTGATAGCCCTAAACGTCAAGATCGGTTGGCGTGCATTTGTCATCGTCTCGTGTAGTCTTGGTTTGCTGTTTTCTTTTTCTTCGGCTGCAATTCAATGTGCGATGCTGGGTGTTATATTATCTGCCTATGGGCATATTGCTGTCAACGTGCCTTATCGATGGGCGGCCTTAGTGGGTCTCGGAGCAGCCGGTGCCATTCTGGCCGGCTTGATTAGCGACTCGCCATTGGGCTTCATTATCTCTCATCTGACCTTCGATCCCAGTTCGGGCTATTACAGATATTGGACGTGGACTCGCGTGCTATATTACGTTTCGTACTCGCCTTGGTTCGGTCTGGGATACGGAGCTCTCCCAGAAGAAATTAATCATTCAATCGACTCACTCTGGCTGGTATTATCAATCAATGCAGGTGAACCTGCTGCCTTTCTGGTGGCGCTTACACTTATGGGTGCAGCATCAATCTCGATCGGCGGCAAGAACCCAAATCTTCTGCCCGCCGAAACTGCGCTCGCGAGGGTGTTGGGGATCCTCATTTTTCTAACGATCTTCATTTCGTTCACTGTGAATCTATGGGGATCTGCCTTCATGCTTGCCGGGATCATCGCAGGAGTGCGCGCGAATCTGGGAGAACGAAGCCGCATGGGTCTAAGTCCTGTGCGCGCTTCATCCAGCTGGGGCTAAGTGGAGCAATCGGATTTTAGGTGAGCGTCACGATAGGGTCACCGGTGCGCAGGCTTGACCTGCGCGGAATGCTCTGGATTGCGCGGTCGGGATGACTGACGCCGCCGGCGCGCGGTGATGGGGTGATCCCGGTTCGGAGCGGGCAACGGGGATCAAAATGACCAGTGAGTCGCAGCTGCGCGAGAAGCTTCGGAAGATTGAGGCGTTATTCGTAGGTGCCGGAACTGCTGGTGAGCGCCTTGCGGCGGAAGCGGCGCTGCAGCGGGTGCGGGCCCGGGTCGAGGAACTCGCTCGCCACGATCCACCGATCGAACAGCAATTCTCACTTCCCGACCAGTGGTCTCGGCACCTTTTTCTGGGTATCCATTCGGTCTAGGCCGCAGGGTTACCGCCTGAGCAGTCCAGGGTTCTCTGTGCGCATCAGGCGAAGGCCCCCAGCAGGCCACTTTCGGAAGGCTGATCGCGCTCAAGCAGCGTGAGCGACGCTTTGGGGCTGCCAATTCCAAGGCAGCAGTTCGTCGATGCGCTTGGCAGAGTGATCAGGTAGGCGCGCCAGCACGTCGGCAAGCCAAGCCTGCGGGTCAACGTCGTTGAGCTTTGCGGTGGCGATAAGGCTGTAGATGGCAGCAGCACGCCGGCCGCCTTCATCAGAGCCGGCGAAGGTCCAATTTTTCCGCCCGATAGCGACGACGTGCTCATTGTACCCCCCTTCTTCAAGTGTTTGGAAACATTGGAATTTGATTCTCGGAATCGGTGCGACACGGGCGACCTGTTCGCGAGATCGCGGCGGCCACAGCATCGGTCTCGAGATCCGACGATCGAATTTGATGAGGTGCACCGGGCACCACCTGCTCAGCAGGCAAGATGCGATCCTTGATCAGGCGGCGAATCCGATGATGCGACACGCCAAGCTTTGCCGCCGCTTCCGACATGGTAAGCCATTCGCCGTTCTTCTCCGCGGAGCGGTACGCATGAATGCCGTTCACCCTGCGTACCGAGCTGACGCGGTGCGCGGTCCAGGTCTTGCCCTGGCCGGTCGGCATTCCCATTCGATTTAGCGACGCGGCGATATCCTGGTCGGACCATCGGGTGGCCATCGCTCGCATCACAGCAAGCGCTTCCTCGGATGTGCGGCATCCGTGCTCGCCCGACTTCGGCTTGCGGACGCGAAGCTGTGAATGCTGACCGCCGCGCCAATGAATCGTCAGGATGACTTCTCGGGTCGCGTCATCGACGTCGGCGACGATATCGGCGACAAGGGTACGCAGGAGCTGCTGTCGGGCGCGCGTGGTGACGCCCGCAGCATTCCAGGCGGCATTGAGGTCCTCCGCAAGCCCGACGAAGTTCGGCGGGACTACACCCTGATCGGCGGCCTGAGCCTCGGCCAATCGGGTCTGGCACGACTCGACACGACGCCGCGCGGCTTCCCAACTCTTCTCCAGCTGTGCCGCAATCAGCCGATTGTCTGGATCGCAGGCGGCATAGCGCCGCTCCGCGAGCGAGGCCTCATATTGGGCTTGCTGAAGTTCCAGCTCGATAATGCGTCGGTGTTCGGCTTGGCGCTCCATGTGCATCCGCTCGGCCTCAAGTGCGGCATCAATCGCCATCGGTTCAACCGCCCGGAGAAGCTCCCGCGCAACAGCGGGCTCAATCCGCACTGCACCGAAGGTCAGGCACCGCGGCAAACCCAGCATAAGGTTTGGACG
>Ga0209062_1000832_pt1 | contig 71882 bp, 79 predicted proteins | sample Coa_R2_2_FD_187158 | JGI IMG/M metagenome (GOLD analysis project Ga0209062, IMG submission 187158) | Surface soil microbial communities from Centralia Pennsylvania, which are recovering from an underground coalmine fire - Coalmine... | ecosystem: Environmental > Terrestrial > Soil > Unclassified... | reverse complement strand
TCGAATGCCACCGGTAAACTCTCAATCGTCGCAGCTCGCTGTGACATGGGGGTGCTCCTCTTGTGGGCTTGGCAGCCGCAGTTGGAGTACCCCTTCCTGCCCCTGACACAGAATCTCTTACGTCACCTGCTAGACCGGTTCGCTTGTGTCTGTTCCTGATTTCCGGTAATATTTCCGGAAATATGAGAGCGAGAATGACGGACAAAGCAAAATCCTCGCTTGCCAAACACCGTGCGCGAATGGCACGCAAGGGTCTCGTGCGGGTCGAGGTCAACGTCCGCAAGGAGGACGCGACCTTGGTGCGCCACGTGGCTTCGGCCTTGTCCGATCCCTTACGCCAAGCCGAAGCGCGCCGGCTTCTTCGGCAGCGCTTTGTCGCACCGCCCAAGGTGAGTCTGAAGGCGCTGCTTGCGTCTGCGCCGCTCGACGGGATCGACCTCGGTCGCACCCCCGATCTTGGGCGTGACCTCGACCTATGAGCTACCTTTTCGACACCAACATCATTTCCGAGGTGCGGAAGGGCGCGCGCTGCGACCCGAACGTGGCGGCGTGGTACGCGTCAATCGCTGACGAGGATATCTTTCTGAGCACACTCGTCCTTGGCGAGATCCGAAAGGGCATCGAGCTTGCCCGGCTCCGAGACGCAGGCAAAGCGGCGGCGCTCGAACACTGGCTGCGGGAGGTCGAGACCGCGTTCGATGGGCGCGTGCTCGGCATTGACAACGCAGTTTCCGATCAATGGGGCCGCATGAGTGCTATCAGACCTGTCTCGGTGATCGATAGCCTACTCGCAGCAACCGCCCTGACCGCCGGGCTGACGCTCGTAACACGCAATGATCGTGACGTCGCTGGCTTGGGCGTGACGGTGCTTAATCCGTTTAGGGCCGCCTGAGATCAGCATCGGCCGTGACGTCAGCGGCTCGCGGATAGCACAGCGTTCCATAGCGCAGAAGGTGAGGGTTGGCGGAGAGGGAGGGATTCGAACCCTCGAGACCCCGCAAAGGGCCTAACGGTTTTCGAGACCGCCCCGATCGACCACTCCGGCACCTCTCCGCATCGGGTCGGGATCAACGGGCACGGTCGAGTGCCGCGCCGGTCGTCGGAAGGAGCCGGAGATTAGTCGATGACCTTCGTCGCCGCAACCGACGGGTGGCGGCACGGTTGACGCTCGGCTCCGGCCAGGGCAAAAAAGTTGACAGTGCCGGCGGCGTCGCTATAGTGCGCAACCCGCGGACGGGGTGGCCCGTCCGTTCGATTTTTGGCGCAAAGTATCGAGCCCATGTTCGCAGTCATCCGCACCGGCGGCAAGCAATACAAAGTCGTCAAGGACGACATGATCTCGGTCGAGAAGCTCGCGGGCGAGCCCGGCGCGACCGTCACCTTGGGCGATGTCTTGATGATCGGCGACGGCGCGAGCGCGACGGCCGGCAATCCGACCCTCGCCGGCGCCTCGGTCACGGCCACGGTCGTCGAGCATGTCCGCTCCGACAAGGTTCTCGTCTTCAAGAAGAAGCGGCGCCACAACTATCGGCGCAAGAACGGCCACCGCCAGGCCTTGACCGTGCTGCGCGTCACCGACATCGTCGCCGGCCGCTAAGAGGGAGACCGTCGATGGCACACAAGAAGGCAGGCGGCTCCTCGCGCAACGGACGCGATTCCCGCGGCCGGCGTCTCGGCGTCAAGAAATTCGGCGGCGAGATCGTGCTGCCCGGCAACATCATCATCCGTCAGCGCGGCACGAAGTATCATCCCGGCGCCAATGTCGATATGGGGCGCGACCACACGCTCTTCGCCAAGGTGCATGGCGCGGTGAGCTATCACACGACGACGGGCGGGCGCACTTTCGTGTCGGTCGCGCCACTCCCGGCGGACGCCGCCGACTAGGCCGTCCCGCCAGCCGCGAGCGCGCGAGGGGGAATGGCCGCATTCCCCCTTTTTCGTTTGCACCCGTGAGAGCCCATGAAGTTCCTCGACCAAGCCAAGATCTTTCTCAAAAGCGGCGATGGCGGCGCAGGGGCCGTCAGTTTTCGCCGCGAGAAATTCATCGAGTTCGGCGGGCCCGATGGCGGCGATGGCGGGCGCGGCGGCGATGTCGTCGTCGAGGCGGTACCCAACCTCAACACCCTCATCGACTATCGCTACCGCCAGCATTTCCGCGCGGAAAAAGGGCATCACGGCAAAGGGGCCAATCGCAGCGGCGCCGCGGGCGCTCCGGTCGTGCTCCGCGTCCCCGTGGGAACGCAGATCCTCGACGAAGAAAACGAGCAGGTGCTGCTCGATCTGACCCAGCCCGGCGAGCGCCATGTGCTCTTGAAAGGCGGCGATGGCGGCTTCGGCAATGCGCATTACAAGAGCTCGACCAATCGCGCGCCGCGGCGCGGCGATCCCGGCTGGCCCGGCGAGGAGCGCTGGGTGTGGCTGCGCCTGAAGCTCATCGCCGATGTCGGTCTCGTCGGATTGCCCAATGCCGGCAAATCGACCTTCCTTGCCGCGACATCTCATGCGCGGCCCAAGATCGCCGACTATCCCTTCACCACGCTGAAGCCGCAATTGGGCGTCGTCGAGGTGCATGGCGAGGAATTCGTCATCGCCGATCTTCCCGGCCTCATCGAAGGCGCAAGCGCGGGCGCCGGTCTCGGCCATCGCTTCTTGGGCCATGTCGAGCGCTGCGCCGTCATCTTTCATCTGATCGACGCGACGGCCGAAGACGTCGTCGGGAATTGGCGCATCATCCACCGCGAGCTCGACGCCTATGGCCATGGCCTGGCCGAAAAGCCGGAGATCATCGGCCTCAACAAGGCTGACGCCGTGGCGCCGGAGGAGATGAGCAGGAAGCGCCAGAAATTGAAGCGCGCCAGCAAGCGCGAGGTCGTCATCCTCTCGGGCGCGACCGGGCAAGGCACCGATGCCGCGCTCGCCGCCCTCCTCGGCGTGATCCGCGCCGGCCGCCAAGCGGCGCCCGCGACCGAAGAGGTCTTTTCTCCATGACCGCCGGCCTCGCCGAGGCGCGGCGGCTCATCGTCAAGATCGGCTCAGCCTTGCTCGTCGATGACGACACCGGCGACATCCGCCGCCCCTGGCTCGAAGCGCTGAGCGAGGATCTCGCGCGCTGTCGCAAACGCGGACAGGACGTGCTCATCGTCTCCTCGGGCGCGATCGCGGTGGGCCGGCGCCATCTCGGATTGATCGGACGGCCGCTCAAGCTCGAGGAGAAGCAGGCGGCGGCGGCGACCGGCCAGATCCGGCTCGCGCACGCCTATCAGGAGGCGCTGGCGCGGCACGGGCTCACGGTGGCGCAGATCCTGCTGACGCCCGAGGATACCGAAGAGCGGCGGCGCCATCTCAACGCGCGCGCGACGCTGGAGCAGCTCCTGGCGCTGGGCGCGATCCCGGTCATCAACGAGAACGACACCGTGGCGACGGCCGAGATCCGTTTCGGCGACAATGATCGCCTTGCCGCGCGGGTGGCACAGATGATCAGCGCCGACACGCTGGTATTGCTCTCCGATATCGACGGCCTCTACACCGCCGATCCCCGGAAGGACCCGACGGCGCGGCATCTCCCCGAAGTGCGCGAGCTCACGCGCGAGATCGAAGCGATGGGCGGCGAGGCACCCAGCGGCTACAGCTCCGGCGGCATGGTGACGAAGCTCGTCGCCGCGCGCATCGCCATGGCCGCGGGCTGCCGCATGGTGATCGCGCGCGGAAGCGGCCGCCATCCGCTGTCGGCCATCGAGGCCGGCGCAACCGCGACCTGGTTCCTCCCGGCGGCCGAGCCGCGCACGGCGCGCAAGCGTTGGATCGCCGGCACGCTCAATCCCATGGGCATATTGACCGTCGATGACGGCGCGGCGGCGGCCTTGAAGCGTGGCACCAGCCTTTTGCCCGCGGGCGTGATCGCAGTCGAGGGAAGCTTCGAGCGGGGTGACGCGGTGGTGGTGCGCGGCCGCGACGGGCGCGAGCTCGGCTGCGGTCTCTCCGCCTATTCGAGCGATGACGCCCGCGCTATTGCCGGCCACAAAAGCGGTGAAATCGAGGCGATCCTCGGCTACCGTGGACGCGACGAAATGATCCATCGCGATGATCTCGTGGTGAGCTAAAGGCTTGGCCATGAAGGCAAAACTCTCGGCTGGGACGCTCCATCCGCCGCCCTCGCCAAGTGACGGCGCAGAGCGGCTCTCGGCGGAGATGCGCGCGATCGGCGCGGCGGCGCGGCAAGCGGCGTCGCTGCTCGCCCGCGCGCCCGCCGAGCAGAAGACCGAGGCGCTCCGGAATGCGGCATCCGCGATCCGCGGCGAGCGGGCGGCGATCCTCGAGGCCAATCGGCGCGATCTCGCCGAGGCCGGCGGCCGCTCGCTCTCAGCCGCGATGATGGACCGCCTCAAGCTCGACGAGAAGCGCGTCGAGGCGATGGCGCAAGGCCTCGACGATGTCGCCGCCCTCCCCGACCCTGTCGGGGCCGTGTTGGCGCGGTGGACGCGGCCCAACGGCCTCGATATTTCGCGCGTGAGCGTGCCGCTCGGCGTCATCGGCATCATCTATGAGTCGCGCCCGAACGTGACCGCCGACGCCGGTGGATTGTCGTTGCGCGCCGGCAATGCCGCGATCCTGCGCGGCGGCTCCGAGAGCTTTCATTCCTCTCAGACCATCGCCGCCGCCCTGCGCCACGGCATCGCGCAAGCGGGGCTTCCCGCCGATGCCGTGCAGCTCGTGCCGACGCGCGACCGAGCGGCGGTCGGCATGATGCTGACGATGACCGATTTCATCGATATCATCGTGCCGCGTGGCGGACGCTCGCTCATCGAGCGCGTGCAGAAGGAGAGCCGGATTCCGGTGATCGCCCATCTCGAGGGCTTGTGCCATGTCTATGTCGACGGGGCGGCCGATCTCGACAAGGCGCGCCGCATCGTGCTCAACGCCAAGATGCGCCGCACCGGCGTCTGCGGCGCCGCCGAGACCTTGCTCATCGATCGCGCCGTGGCGGCCCAATACCTGCGGCCTATTCTCGCCGATCTCCACGGCGCCGGCTGCGAGATCCGCGGCGATGAGCCGACCCGCGCGCTCGATGCCGCGGCGAAGCCGGCCGTCGAGGAGGATTGGTCGACGGAATATCTCGATGCCATCCTCGCGGTGCGCGTCGTCGACGGCGTCGACGGTGCAATCGAGCATATCAACCGCTACGGCTCGCACCACACCGATGCGATCGTGACCGAGGACAAGGCGACCGCGGAGCGTTTCCTGGCCGGGATCGACAGCGCCATCGTCCTCGTCAATGCCTCGACGCAATTCGCCGATGGCGGCGAGTTCGGCATGGGCGCGGAGATCGGCATTTCCACCGGCAAGCTCCCGCCCCGCGGGCCGGTCGGCGCCGAGCAGCTAACGAGCTACAAATACGTCGTCCGCGGCAACGGCCAGGTGCGGCCCTGAGCTCGGGGCAAGCGCTTCTCGGCGCGCCGCCGCCCCGGCGCGTCGGCCTCCTCGGCGGCTCCTTCAATCCGGCCCATGCCGGTCATCGCCACATCAGTCTCGAAGCGCTGAAGCGCCTCGATCTCGACGAGATCTGGTGGCTGGTCACGCCGCAGAACCCGTTGAAGCCGCAACGCGGCATGGCCAACTTCGAGAAGCGCCGCGCCGAGGCGGTCCGTTTGGCCCGCCATCCACGGATCAGGGTCCTCGACCTCGAAGCGCGGCTCGGCACCCGCTACACCGCCGACACCATCGCGACGCTGCAGCATCTATTCCCGCGCACGCGCTTCGTCTGGCTGATGGGCGCCGACAATTTGGCGCAAATCCGCGACTGGGACCGCTGGACGGAGATCTTCGACCGTGTTCCCATTGCAGTCCTGGCGCGGCCTACCTATTGTCTTAAGGGACTGGCCGGGCTGGCGGCACGGCGTTATGCACGCCGGCGGGTGGCGCCCGAGGCGGCAAGACGCCTTGCCGAGAGCGCCCCACCCGCCTGGGTGTTCCTGCCGATCAGGCTCGATGCGAGCTCGGCCACGCAAATCCGCTCCCAAGGCGGTCAACGCCATCCGCCGCGGGAGCATCGGTAACGACGCTAGAGAGGTGACGACCATACCCCGCACGACATCGAAGCCGCGCCCCGACGCGGTCGCTCCCCAAACGCTTCTCGCTCTCATCGAGAAGGTGCTCGAAGACGGCAAGGCGGAAGACCTCACCGTCATCGACCTCCAAGGCAAATCCAGCTTCGCAGACTACATGGTCATCGCCACCGGCCGCTCGCAGCGCCAAGTGGCGTCGCTGGCCGAGCGTCTGCTGGCGGCGCTCAAGGAAGGCAGTTACGGCCGCGCTTCCGTCGAAGGATTGTCGCATGGCGACTGGGTGCTGATCGATGCCGGCGATGTCATCATCCACCTTTTCCGTCCCGAGGTGCGCAGCTACTACAACCTCGAGAAGATGTGGGGCGCGACCCTCTCACCTCCGGCCTCCGTGCTCGCCTGAGCGCCGGTTGGCGCAGGGCGGCCCATGCGTCTTCATATCGTCGCCGTCGGCCGCCTCAAGGCAGGTCCGCAGGAGGCGCTGGCGCGGCACTATGCCGAGCGCATTCTCTGGCCGCTCGCCATTCGCGAAGTCGAAGAAAAACGCGCTCTCCCGCCGGCCGAAATGAGAGAGCGCGAAGGCGCGCTGCTGATGGCGGCGGCACCGGCGGGTGCCGTCCTCGTCGCGCTCGACGAACGCGGCAAGACGCTCGGCAGCGAGGGCTTCGCCCATCGCATTGCCGCCTGGCGCGATGCGGGCCGTGGCGATCTCGCCTTTCTGATCGGCGGCGCCGATGGCTTGTCCGAGGCGGTGCGCGGGAAGGTCGATCTCGTCCTCTCCCTCGGCGCCATGACGTGGCCGCATCTCCTGGTGCGCGGCATGCTGCTCGAGCAGATCTACCGGGCGCAGCAGATCCTCGCCGGCCACCCCTATCATCGAGGCTGAGCCGCCTTCACACCAGCTTCAGCAGCTTCACCGCATTCTCTTTCAGGATGAGCGGTCGCACCTCCGGCTTGATCGCGATCTTCTCGAAATCGGCGAGCCAGCGGTCGGGCGTGAACACCGGATAGTCCGAGCCGAACAGCACTTTGTGACGAAGCAGGCTGTTGGCGTATTGCACGAGATTGGCCGGGAAGTATTTGGGCGACCAGCCGGAGAGGTCGATATAGACCTGCGGCTTGTGCGTCGCGACCGAGAGCGCCTCGTCCTGCCACGGAAAGGAAGGATGAGCCAGGATGATCGGCATGTCCGGGAAATCCGCGGCAACATCGTCGAGATAGATCGGGTTCGAGTATTTGAGCCTGACCCCGCCGCCGCCCGGCATATTGGCGCCGACGCCGGTCTGCCCGGTATGAAACAACGCCGGCAGGCGCGCTTCGGCGATCGCTTCGTAGAGCACATAGGCCTTGCGGTCGTTGGGATAGAACGCCTGTGCGGAGGGATGAAACTTGAAACCGCGCACGCCATACTCTTCGATCAGCCGCCGTGCCTCGCGCGCGCCCATCTTGCCTTTCGCGGGGTCGATGCTCGCGAAAGGGATGAGAACATCGGCGTGCTCGGATGCGATTTCCGCCACCTCTTCATTGGCGATGCGCCAGGTTCCCATCGCCGCCTCGCTATCGACGGGAAAGATCACCGCCGCCATCTTGCGCTCGCGGTAATATTGCGCGACCTCGGGAATGGTCGGGCGCGCGCTTTCGCGGAAATACTTTGCCATCGCCTCATCGAAGATGATCGAGCAAGGGTCGCGCGGCGCGCGGCTCGAAACTTCTGCATGGGTATGGACATCGATGGCGACGATCCCGGCGAGGTCGATACGCGGCACGTATTTTGTCATGGTCTGCATCCCTCCGGCATCGCTACTGATTCCAGCCATCCTAACATCGTGGTTAGCGAAGCGTTAACCGCGAGCGCCTATTGAGAGGGGGAGCACTACCGCGGGGATCGCCGTTCCTCTATAAACTATGGTCATGCAACATCCCTCCCGACCCCGCCCGGTCGTCCTGTGCATCCTGGACGGCTGGGGTCACCGCTCCGACCCCACCGATAACGGCATCCTTCAGGCGAAAACGCCGAACTGGCACCACTTTCTGGCGACCGCGCCGCATGCGCTGTTGCAGGCGAGCGAGCTCTTCGTGGGGCTGCCCAAGGGACAGATGGGCAATTCCGAGGTCGGCCACATGAATCTCGGCGCCGGACGCGTCGTCATGCAGGACCTGCCGCGCATCGACAAGGCGATCGAAGACGGCAGCCTCGCCAAGAGCCCGGTTCTCGCCGAGTTCATCGCCGCGCTGAAGAAGAGCGGCGGGACGGTGCATCTCATGGGGCTGATGTCGCCCGGCGGCGTCCACTCCCATCAGGACCACGTAGCCGCCTTGGCGACCATGCTGGATGCGGCCGGCCTGCCGGTGCGGGTGCATGCCTTCCTCGATGGACGCGACACGCCGCCCAAAAGCGCCATCGAGTATCTCGACAAGTTTCAGCAAGATATCGCGCGAGCCAAGGACGTCGGCATCGCCACGGTGAGCGGGCGCTACTACGCGATGGACCGCGACAAGCGCTGGGACCGCGTCGAGAAGGCCTACCGCATGCTGGTCCTGGCGCAAGGCGAGAGGGCGGCCGATGCGCGCGGCGCGGTCGAGCAAAGCTATGCAAGCGGCAAGAGCGACGAGTTCGTCCTGCCAACGGTGATCGGCGACTATGCCGGCATGCGCGATGGCGACGGCGTGCTGATGGCGAATTTCCGCGCCGACCGCGTGCGCGAGATTCTGGCGGCCCTGCTCGATCCAGGTTTCGCGGGCTTTGCGCGCGAGCGCGTCGTGCGCTTTGCGGCGGCGCTCGGCATGACGGAATATTCGACCGAGCTCAACCGCTTCCTCAAAACGCTCTTTCCGCCCGAGGATCTCGCCGATACCTTCGGCGAGGTCATCGCGCGCGCCGGCCTCAAGCAGCTACGCATCGCCGAGACCGAGAAATACGCGCATGTCACCTTCTTCTTCAATGGCGGAAGAGAGACGGAGTTCCCGGGCGAGAGCCGCATTCTCGTGCCCTCGCCCAAGGTTGCGACCTACGATCTCAAGCCCGAGATGTCGGCGCCGGAAGTGACCGACAAGCTCGTCGCCGCCATCGATGCCGGCACCTTCGATGCGATCGTCGTCAACTACGCCAATACCGACATGGTCGGCCACACCGGCGACATCGCCGCCGCGATCAAGGCGGTGGAAACCATCGATCGCTGCCTCGGGCGCCTTGCCGATGCGGTGGCGCGCGCCGGCGGCACCTTGCTCATCACCGCCGACCACGGCAATGCCGAGATGATGCGCGATCCAGTGAGCGGACAGCCACATACGGCCCATACCTTGAACCCCGTACCGCTCCTGCTGGTGAACCCGCCGGCGGGTGTGTCGGGATTGCGCGACGGCAGGCTCGCCGACATCGCGCCGACGCTGCTCGCGCTGCTCCAATTGCGGCAACCCGCGGCAATGACCGGCCGATCGCTTCTGAGCCGTGCGGCCGAGCGTGCGACGGCCTGACCGCGCCTTCGCCCGCCTTCTCCTGCTTGTCGCAGGCATCTTCTTTTGCGCTCCGGCCGGTGCGGCGGATCCGCCGGAGCTCCAGCTCAAATCCGTGGAGAAGGCGCTCGACGAGACGCGCGCGCAGGAGAGCCAATTCGCCAAGCAGGCCGAAACGCTCGCCGCCGAGATCGCCGCGCTTCGCGGCGACAGCATCAACGCCGCCAAAGCTGCCCAGGCCCATGAGGCGGCGCTTTCCTCGCTCGAAGGCCAGCTTGCGGCGCTCAACGCCGCCGACGCCGTCAAATCGCGCGAGCTCAAGCGCCATCGCGCCCAGCAGACGCAGCTTCTCATGGCCTTGGAGCGCCTGGCGCTCAACCCGCCGGAAGGGCTGGCCTTGGGATCCGGCAAGCCCGTCGATGCCTTGCGCAGCGCCGAACTCATCGCCGCCGCGGTACCGCCGATCGAAGCGCAGGCCCGCGCCTTGAGCCAGGAGATCGCAACGCTCGCCGCTTTGCGGCGGCAGATCGCCGATGCGGAGGCGCAGCATCGGGCCGAGCGCACCGGCCTCGACCGAGAGCAGACACGGCTTGCCGCCATCATCGCGCGCAAGTCGGTCCTGCAGGAGCAGGCGCAGCAAGGGATGGAGGAGAGCAATCAGCGCCAGATGCAGCTTGCCTCGCAGGCGGCCGACCTGCAGCAGCTCATCGACCGGCTCGAGCAGGAGCGCAAGATACGCGACGCCGAAGCGCAGAAACGCCGCGAGGCGGAGGAACGCCGTCGCGCCGAGGCGCAACGCCGCGAGGCCGAGCGCCAAGCACGCTTGGCCACGCCTCAAGGCCATCGCGGTGAAAATTCCGGGACGCGGGTCGAAGTCATGGCGCCGCCGCCCATCGTCGCCGATCCGGGAAAGCCCAAATCCATTCGCTCCTTCGCCAAGGCGCGCGGCCTTGTCGTCTATCCGGCAAGCGGCCAGCTCTTGCGGCGCTATGGCGAAAGCGACGAGCTCGGCGTGGCCAGCAAGGGGGTCACCTTCGAGACCCGGAGCGGCGGCCAGGTCATCGCCCCCTTCGACGGCCGCGTGCTTTTCGCCGGACCGTTCCGGGGCTATGGGCAAATCTTGATCATTGAACATAGCGACGGATATCATTCGCTTCTGGCGGGCCTGGAGCGGATCGATGGCACCGTCGGACAGTGGCTGGTGGCCGGCGAGCCGGTCGGCACGATGCCAAAGGGCGAAGAGAAGCCCCGTCTTTATCTGGAGCTGCGCCATGATGGCCAGCCGATCAACCCGATGCCGTGGTTGGCAACCCGTGATGAAAAGGTAAGTGGATGATGCGTCTCGGTCTGACAGCGGCGGGTGCCGCAACCTTCGTCTGGCTCCTGTTGCCGGCGGCGATCGCGGCCGATGCGGCAAAGCAACAGCCGAAGCCATCGAACTCCGACACCTATCGGCAGCTCGATCTCTTCGGCGAGGTCTTCGAGCGCGTGCGCGCCGACTATGTCGAGGAGGTGAGCGACGAGCAGCTCATCGAAGCGGCGATCAACGGCATGCTGAGCTCGCTCGATCCGCATTCGAGCTACATGAACCCGAAGAACTACCGGGACATGCAGGTGCAGGTGCGGGGCGAGTTCGGCGGCCTCGGCATCGAGGTGACGATGGAGAACGGGCTCGTCAAGGTCGTCTCGCCGATCGACGACACGCCGGCGGCGCGGGGCGGCTTGAAGCCCGGCGACTACATCACTCATCTCGACGGCGAGGCCGTTGCCGGCATGTCGCTCAACGAGGCGGTCGAGCGCATGCGCGGGCCGGTCAACAGCGAGATCCGGCTCACCATCCGTCGCGAAGGCCGCGACCCCTTCGACGTCAAGCTGACACGTGCCGTCGTCAAGATCCAATCGGTCAAATACCATCTCGAAGGCAAGGATATCGGCTATATCCGCATCACCAGCTTCAACGAGCAGACCGATAGCGGTCTCAACAATGCGATGAAGGCGCTGAAGAAAGAGGCCGGCGACAAGCTTGCCGGCATCGTGCTCGATCTCCGCAACAATCCGGGCGGGTTGCTCGATCAGGCGATCGCCGTGTCCGACGATCTGCTCGAGCAGGGCGAGATCGTGTCGACGCGCGGCCGGCATGCCGAGGATGGCGCGCGCTACAACGCGCGTCCGGGCGATATCACGGGCGGCCTGCCGATCGTCGTGCTGATCAATGGCGGCTCGGCCTCGGCGTCGGAGATCGTCGCCGGCGCGTTGCAGGACCACCACCGCGCCGTTCTCCTGGGAACGCGCTCCTTCGGCAAGGGCTCGGTGCAGACCATCATCCAACTGCCGGGACACGGCGCGATGCGCCTCACCACGGCGCGCTACTACACGCCTTCGGGACGCTCCATCCAAGCCAAGGGGATCGAACCCGATATTGTCGTCGAGCCGGCAAAGATCGAGAAGCTCGCGGCGGAGAAGAGCCTGCATGAGGCCGATCTGCGCGGCGCGCTCAAGAACACCGATCCGGCGGTCGCGGCGAAGATCAAGGATGCGACCACGCCGGCCGCACCGGCCAATGTGCCGCCGGGAACCACGCCCGCTCCGAGCGAGGACACGACGGGCGTCGATCCCAATGTGCTTGGCACGGCAGCCGACTACCAGCTCGCGCGCGCGCTCGACATGCTGCGCGGCGTCGCGCTCTTCAACAACCGGGCCTCGAACTGACCAGGTAGCGCCCTGTGCCGTCACCCCTGGATGACGACGCCGAGTCCGCGCCGCAACGCCGGCTGACCGCAGGGCACATCATGGCGATCGCGATCGCCGCAACGGCGATCGCCGGCATCGCGGCGCTATGGCTCACCGGGCCCCGCGAACCCAAGGCGGCGGCGGCGATGGCGCGCATCGAACTCGCCATGCCGCCACCGCCCTTGCCACCCTCGCCGCCACCGACCCCGGTGGCGGCGGTAATCCCGCCGCCCGCCCCGGCGCCCAAACCTGCGGCGGTGGCGCCCGCCATATTGCCGCCCCCGCCGCCGGCCCCCTCACCGCGCGACCGATCGACGGCGCAGCCACTCCTGCCCGCGCCCGACCCGGCGCTTGTGGAGCACGGGCCCAACGGGCCGCTGCCCATCATCGGGCGTGACGGACGCGAGCCCTGGCGCGTCTATGCGCGCCCCTTCGACCGCGCCGACAAGCGGCCGCGCATCGCCGTCATCGTCTCCGGGCTCGGTCCCTCGGGCGCCGCGACCGAGACGGCGATCAACGATCTTCCGGGCGCCGTGACGCTCGCCTTCGATCCCTATGCGCGCCGCCTCCCCGAATGGATCGATTTGGCGCGCGCCGCCGGGCATGAGGTGCTGCTGGCCTTGCCGATGGAGCCGACCGAGTATCCGCGCCAGGATCCCGGCCCCTACACGCTTCTGACGTCGCTCGCGCCCAAGGACAATCTGGAGCGGCTCGATTGGGTGCTGAGCCGGGTAACGGGCTATATCGGCGTCACCAACATGATGGGCTCGCGCTTCACGGCGTCGCAAAGCAACCTCGCGCCGATTTTCGAAGAGTTGAAGAAACGCGGCCTCATGTTCGTGGACAGCCGCGCCTCGGAGCAGAGCGTCGCCGGCGCCGTCGCTCAGGCGATGGGTCTGCCGCGCGCGAGCAATGACGAGACCCTCGACCAGGAAGCGACGCGGGACGCGATCGACCGGCATCTCGCGATGCTCGAGCAGCGTGCCCGGCAAAGGGGGACTGCGCTCGGCTTTGGCTTCGCCTATCCCGTGACGATCGAACGCGTGGCGCTCTGGGCCAAGGCGCTCGACGAGAAAGGCTTGGCACTTGCCCCGGCAAGCGCCTTGGCGCCGCTCGCCGGCACGCCCGAGCACAAGGCCACGGCGCGATGAGGGAGATGGAGGGCATCGAGAACGCGCGCGCCCAGGGCTATCGCCCGGGCGTTGGCGTGATGCTGCTCGACCGGCAAAATCGCGTGTTCGTCGCGCGCCGCATCGACATGGCCGGCGAGAATTGGCAGATGCCGCAGGGCGGCATCGACAAGGGCGAAGCGCCGCGGCAGGCGGCGCTGCGCGAGCTCAAGGAGGAGATCGGCACGGATCAGGCGGAATTCCTGGCGGAGACGCAGGGCTGGTTGCGCTACGACGTGCCCAAGCGAATCTCGGCGCGCATCTGGGGCGGCCGCTATCGCGGCCAGATCCAGAAATGGTACGCCATGCGGTTCATGGGGCGCGACGCCGATATCGACTTGGCAACGGCGCATCCCGAATTCGACGCGTGGAAATGGATCGCGGCGGCGGAGCTGCCGACCCTCATCGTGCCCTTCAAGCGGCAGCTCTATCTCGACATTCTCGCGGAATTCGACGCGCTGCTGAAAGCGTGACCGACGGGCCGCGCAACTGGGCTTACGCTGCCTTCCGCACGAGCCGCTCGGCGCGGTATTGCACTCCCCACCAGGCAATCCGCGCCGCCAGCAGGTTCAAGCGACCGTGCGGCTTCATCCCCACCGCCTTGAAAATCATGGCGATGCCGCGCTCGATATGATGCCAGCGATAAAGCGGGTAGACGCGCCTCACATAGGCGTTGCCGTGACGGTGGCGGTCATAGGGTGCGTCGTTCTCGTTGGCGGCGTAGTAGGCGTAGGCGAGTTCGTCATCCTCCTCGGTCTCGACGAGCCGGCCCGCGGCGACGCGAAGTCGGCCCCAGAAGCCGATGCCGTCGATATCGAGATAGCGCTTCAGATGCGTGTAGAAGAGCTTGTAGTGACGCAGCTCGTCGGCGGCGATGCGCTTGCAGATCGCCTTGAGCACGGGCTCCTCCGTGGAATCGGCAAGCGCACTGTAATAGGAACTGGTGCCCGTCTCGACGATGCAGCGCGCCACGAGTTCGCCCGCGCGCGAGCCGCGCACGGAGGCCGCGGCATTGACATCGACGCGAAAGCCGGCGGTGAAGCGGGCGGCCGCGGCGCGATGGTCGAAATCGGGATCGGCGAGACTCGCCCAGCGTCCCAAGGCCTGGCCGTGCTGGATCTCCTCGGCGCCCCAGCGCGCCGCCACCGCCTTGAACTCGGGATCGTCCTTGAAGACACCGCAGAGATACTGCGCGTAGTCGCCGCCATTTTGCTCGACGAGACTGGCCGCCTTGACGATGCGCAAGGTATCGCCATCGACCTTCGAGGGATCGAAGCTGTCCCAGGGGATATCGTCCAATGTCCAGGCGCCCATGGTCACGCGCTCTCCATCGGCCAGCAGCCAATCACCGATGGAAAAATATAGGACATGACTGCGCGGATTCAAAAGCCCCGACGGCGGAGCTCAGCGCGCGACGGACTCCAGCGCCGCAAGCTTGGCCGCCGCCACCGAGCGCCGGCGCTCGACGCCGCCGAGCTCGGCGAGTACGCGGTCACGCTCGGCTCCTTGAGCGCGCCCCGCCTGATCCCGAAGGCTCGCCACGGTCGCGTCGAGCGTCTTCGCCTGGCGGTCGATCTCCGCGCGGTCGAGCGAGGAGAGCGGCACCGCCTCGTCCGCCAGCACCGTGCAACGCTCGGGCGTCACCTCGGCAAAGCCGCCGGCCACGAAGATCCGCTCGCTGACGGCATTGTTGTCATAGACATCGATGACGCCGGGCCGCACCGTCGAGATGAGGAGCGCATGGCCCGGCAGCACGCCGAAAGTACCCTCGCCGCCGGGCACCACCACCATCTCGACCGTCTCGGAGAGCAGCAGCTTCTCCGGCGAGACGAGCTCGAATTGCAGCTTTTCCGCCATCAGGCCGCCTCGGCCGCCAATTTGCGCGCCTTGGCGACGGCGTCGTCGATGGTGCCGACCATGTAGAAAGCGCTTTCCGGGAGATCGTCATAGTCGCCGTTGACGATGCCCTTGAAGCCTTTGATCGTGTCCTCGAGATTGACGAACACGCCGGGCGAGCCGGTGAAGACTTCCGCCACATGGAAGGGCTGCGACAAGAAGCGCTGGATCTTGCGCGCGCGGGCGACGACCAGCTTGTCCTCTTCGGAAAGCTCGTCCATGCCGAGAATGGCGATGATGTCCTGGAGCGACTTGTAGGTCTGGAGCACGCGCTGGACGTCGCGGGCGACCTTGTAATGCTCCTCGCCGACGACACGCGGGTCGAGCATGCGCGAGGTCGAGTCGAGCGGATCGACGGCGGGATAGATGCCGAGCTCCGCGATCTGCCGCGACAGCACGGTGGTCGCATCGAGATGGGCGAAGGAGGTCGCGGGCGCCGGATCGGTCAAATCGTCGGCCGGCACATAGATCGCCTGCACCGAGGTGATCGAGCCCTTCTTCGTCGTCGTGATACGCTCTTGCAGCGCGCCCATATCGGTCGCAAGCGTCGGCTGATAGCCCACGGCCGAAGGAATGCGTCCCAGGAGCGCCGAGACTTCCGAGCCGGCTTGAGTGAAGCGGAAGATGTTGTCGACGAAGAACAAGACGTCCTGGCCTTCCTCGTCGCGGAAATATTCGGCGACCGTCAAGCCGGTGAGGCCGACGCGGGCGCGGGCGCCCGGCGGCTCGTTCATCTGGCCATAGATGAGCGCCACTTTCGAGCCGGGCCCATCGGTCTTGATGATCCCCGACTCCATCATCTCGTGATAGAGATCATTGCCCTCGCGCGTACGCTCGCCGACGCCGGCGAAGACCGAGTAGCCGCCATGCTTCTTGGCGACGTTGTTGATGAGCTCCTGGATGAGCACGGTCTTGCCCACGCCGGCGCCGCCGAAGAGGCCGATCTTGCCGCCGCGCGCATAGGGCGCCAGCATATCGACGACCTTGATGCCGGTGACCAGGATTTCGGCTTCCGTCGATTGATCGATGAATTCCGGAGCGGGCTTGTGGATCGGCGAGCGCGCCTTGGCGGTGACGGGACCGCGCTCGTCGACGGGGTCGCCCACGACATTGAGAATGCGGCCGAGCGTCTCGGGACCGACCGGCACGGTGATGGGACCGCCGGTATCGACCACCTCGGCGCCGCGCATGAGGCCGTCGGTCGTATCCATCGCGATCGTGCGCACGGTGTTCTCGCCCAGATGCTGCGCCACTTCGAGCACCAGGGTCTTACCTTGGTTCTGGGCGTGGAGAGCGTTGAGGATCGCCGGCAGCTCGCCCTCGAACTTCACGTCGACGACGGCGCCGATGACCTGACTGATGCTGCCGACATTGTTCTTCGCCATGATCCTTCGTTCCCTGGCTGAGCGCCATCAGAGAGCTTCGGCGCCGGAGATGACTTCGATGAGTTCCTTAGTGATCGCCGCCTGACGCGTGCGGTTCATAACGATCTCGAGACGGTCGATCATCTCGCCCGCATTGCGCGTCGCATTGTCCATCGCCGTCATGCGCGCGCCCTGCTCGCTCGCGGCATTCTCGAGGAGTGCCGTGAAGATCTGCACCGCCAGATTGCGCGGCAGGAGTTCCCCGAGGATCTCCGTCTCTTCCGGTTCGAATTCGTAGATGGCGCCGTTGGTCGATGCGGCGGCCTGATCGTCGAGCGCGGGCGGCGCGAAGGGGATGAGCTGCTGCTTGGTCACGATCTGGCTGATCGCGGAGCGGAAGCGGTTGAAGATGATGGTCGCCACGTCGAACTCGCCGGCTTCGAAGCGCCGGAGCAGGCGGTCGGCCACGTCCTGCGCCGATTCGAAGGTCAGCTTCGGCCGGCCGACTTCGGTCAAGCTCTCGATGATGAGCCGGCTATGGTCGCGCCGCAGACCGTCGCGGCCCTTGCGGCCGATGGTCAGGAGCTTCACCGTCTTGCCGGCGCCCTGCAGCTCGCGGATGCGGCGGCGCGCCTCCCGCAGGATCGAGGCGTTGAAGCCGCCGGCGAGCCCACGGTCGGAGGTTGCCACCACCAGCAGATGCGTGTCCTCCTTGCCCGTGCCGGCCAGAAGCCGCGGCGCGTTCGCCTGACCCTTGAGGTTGGCGGCGAGCGAGGCGAGCATCCGCTCCATGCGGGTCGAATAGGGACGCGCCGCCTCCGCCTGCTCCTGGGCACGACGCAGGCGCGAGGCCGCTACCATCTTCATCGCCGAGGTGATCTTCTGCGTCGAGCGGACGCTGCGGATGCGATTCCGCAATTCCTTGAGAGTTGCCATGGCGGCGCGCCGCGGTCCGGCTCAGGCAAATGTCTTGGCGAAATCGTCGAGGAAGGCCGCCAGCTCCTTCTCGGTATCGGCGGTCAGCTCGCGCTTGTCGCGGATCGATTGCAGGATCTGCGGCTTGCGCGAGCGCAGCTCGCCCAGCAAGGAGGCCTCGAACCGCGTGACATCGCCGACCGCGAGCTTGTCGAGATAGCCGCGCGTCCCCGCGAAGATCGACACCACCTGCTCTTCCACCGCCATCGGCGAGAATTGCGGCTGCTTCAAGAGTTCCGTGAGACGCGCGCCGCGCGCCAGGAGACGCTGGGTCGAGGGATCGAGATCGGAGGCGAATTGCGCGAAGGCCGCCATTTCGCGGTACTGCGCGAGCTCGAGCTTGATCTTGCCGGCGACCTGCTTCATCGCCTTGATCTGCGCCGCCGAGCCGACGCGGCTCACGGAGAGGCCGACATTGATGGCCGGGCGAATGCCGCGATAGAAGAGCTCCGTCTCGAGGAAGATCTGCCCGTCGGTGATCGAGATGACGTTGGTCGGGATATAGGCCGAGACGTCGCCGGCCTGCGTCTCGATGATGGGCAGCGCCGTGAGCGAGCCCGAGCCGTGCTCGTCATTCATCTTGGCCGCGCGCTCCAGGAGCCGCGAATGCAGATAGAAGACGTCGCCGGGATAGGCCTCGCGGCCCGGCGGGCGGCGCAGCAACAGCGACATCTGGCGATAGGCCACGGCCTGCTTGGAGAGATCGTCATAGACGATGACCGCGTGCATGCGGTTGTCGCGGAAGAACTCGCCCATGGCGCAGCCCGTATAGGGCGCGAGGAATTGCAGCGGCGCGGGCTCGGATGCCGTCGCCGCGACGACGATCGAATATTCGAGCGCGCCGTAATCCTGGAGCGTCTTGACGATCTGCGCCACGGTCGAACGCTTCTGCCCGACGGCGACATAGACGCAATAGAGCTTCTTCGACTCGTCGCCGCCCGCATTGATGGGCTTCTGGTTGAGGAAGGCGTCGATGGCGACGGCGGTCTTGCCGGTCTGGCGATCGCCGATGATGAGCTCGCGCTGGCCGCGGCCGATCGGCACCAGCGCGTCGATCGCCTTCAAGCCGGTCTGGACCGGCTCATGCACCGAGCGGCGCGGAATGATGCCGGGCGCCTTCACCTCGACGCGCGCGCGTTTCACATCGGTGAGCGGCCCTTTGCCGTCGATTGGATTGCCGAGCGCATCGACAACGCGCCCCAAAAGCCCGCGTCCCACCGGCACGTCGACGATGGCGCCCGTGCGCTTCACCGTGTCGCCCTCGCGGATGCCGCTGTCGTCGCCGAAGACGACGACGCCGACATTGTCGGTCTCGAGATTGAGCGCCATGCCCTTGACGCCGTTCGGGAACTCGACCATCTCGCCGGCCTGCACCTTGTCGAGGCCGTAGATGCGCGCAATGCCGTCGCCCACCGATAGGACTTGCCCCACTTCGGCGATGTCCGCCTCGGTGCCGAAATTGGCGATCTGCTGCTTGAGGATGGCGGAGATTTCCGCGGCCCGGATTTCCATCACTGAACCCCCTTCATGGCGAGCTGCAACCGGTGCAGCTTGCTCTTGAGCGACGCATCGACCATGCGCGAGCCCACTTTGACGATGAGGCCGCCGAGCAGGCTCGGATCGACCCTGATATCGACGGCGACCTTGCGTCCGACCGCCTTGCGCAATTGTTCATTGACCGCCTCGCGCTGCGCCGGCGTCAGATCCTGCGCGGCCGTCACTTGAGCCGTCACTTCGCCGCGCCGCTCGGCGAGGCGCGCGAGAAAGCTCTCGATCATGTCGGGAAGCGCGAAAAGCCGGCGATTCTGCGCGAGAAGGCCGAGAAAATTGCGGGTCAGCGGCGCGATCCGCGCCTGCTGCGCGATCGCCGCGATGGCCTTGCCCTGCTCGTCGCGCGACAGCACGGGGCTGCGGATCAGGCGGCGGAGATCACCGCTGTCGCGCAGCAGGGTGCGCAACCCCTGGAGATCGCCCGCAACCGCGTCGAGTTCTTTGCGTTCGTCGGCAAGATCGAAGAGCGCGGCGGCATAGCGGTCCGCGAGCCCTGAGACGCCTTTCGTTTCGGATGCCACGTAGGATCTGTCCTCGTTTTCCCTGGACGAGAGAGCGGGTCGCCGTGGGATGCTGAATTGACGCGCTTTTCCGCCGGTTTCATACCCCGAAACCGCCGCCGAGAGCGGCCCCCGGGAAAAGCGGGCTGTATCTAACACACGCTCCCCGCGCATGCAACATGGGCCGGCGCGAGATTCGCCGGTTGGTCAAGGGTCTGTCGTGAGGGCGTACGCCGAGGCGAGGGATAATGTACGTTACAAACGTATACCACGCATCCCCAGCCGCGCGGCGCTACAAGAAGCTATAGGGATCGATATCGACTTGCACGCGCACGCTCGACGGCACCTTGACGCGGGCAAGCCATTCGCGCAGCACCGCCTGGATGTTGACGTTGCGCTTCGTCTTCACGAGAAAGCGGCGGCGGTGGCGGCCGCGCAGCACGGCGAGCGGCGCCGGCGCCGGCCCCAGCACCTCGACGCCGGGCATATGCGGCGCCGCGCGCGCATAGGCGCGGGCCGCGAGATCGGCGCTCTCATCGTCGGGACCCGAGAGGATGAGCGCCGCGAGGCGGCCGAAAGGCGGCATCCCATGGGCGCGCCGGGCCTCCGCCTCCATAGCCAGGAAATGATCGCGGTCATCGGAGATGAGCGCGCGGATCACGGAATGCTCGGGCATGAAGGTCTGGAGGAAGACGATGCCCGGCCGCTCCGCGCGGCCGGCGCGGCCCGACACCTGATGCAGCAATTGGAAGGTCCGCTCGGCGGCGCGGAGATCGCCGCCGGTGAGACCCAGATCCGCATCGACGACACCGACCAGCGTCAGCAAGGGGAAATGATGCCCCTTCGCCATCACCTGCGTGCCGATGAGCACGTCGATCGCATGCTCCTCGACGCTCTTGACGAGTTCCGCGGCCGAACGCGGACCGATCAGCGTATCGCTCGCCATCACCGCCAAGCGCGCCGCGGGAAAGCGCATCGTCACCTCTTCCGCCAGACGCTCGACGCCGGGGCCGCAGGCAGCGAAGCTCCCGGCCTCGCCGCAATTGGGACAGAGGGGCGGCAAGGGCTCGGAATGGCCGCAGTGATGGCATTGCAGCTTGCCGTGGAAGCGATGCTCGACGAGCCAGGCGGTGCAATTCGGGCATTGGAGGCGGAAGCCGCAGGCGCGGCACAGCGTCAAGGGCGCGTATCCCCGGCGGTTGAGGAAGAGCATCGCCTGCTCGCGATTCTCGAGCGTCTCGGCAAGCGCCTTGACGAGCGGCGGCGAGAGAAAGCGCTGCCGCTCCGGCCGCTCGCGCCGCATGTCGATGACGCGGATCTCGGGGAGCCGGGCCGAGCCGTGCCGCGCCGGAAGATGGACGCGGTCATAACGATGCTGCTCGACATTGACGGTCGTCTCGACGGAGGGCGTCGCCGAGACGAGAACGATCGGCAGCTTGGCGAGCGAGGCGCGCACCACGGCCATGTCGCGCGCGTGATAGACGACGCCGTCCTCTTGCTTGAAGGAGGAATCGTGCTCCTCATCGACGATGATGAGCCCGAGATCGGGAAAGGGCAGGAACAAGGCCGAGCGTGCGCCGACCACCACACGAATATTCCCTTGGGCGACCTCGCGCCAAGTGGCACGGCGCTCGGCATGGCCGAGATCCGAATGCCATTCGGCCGGCGGCGCGCCGAAGCGCTCGGCGAAGCGCGCGAGCCATTGAGTGCTCAAGGCGATCTCCGGCAACAGCACGAGCACCTGACGGCGACGTTCGAGGGCGGCAGCGATCGCGGCAAAATAGACCTCGGTCTTTCCCGAGCCGGTGACGCCGTCGAGCAGCGTGACGCCGAAACCGCCCTGCCGCACCTTGTCGATGAGGTCGCCCGCCGCGAGCTCCTGAGCGGAGGAGAGAGGCGGCCCCGAACGCTGCCAATCGGGCAGCGCCGGCGGCGGTCGGCTGCGCAGCTCGACCGCCTCGATCAAGCCGCGCTCGGCGAGCGCGCGCACCACGCCGGCGCTGCACCCGGCACGGCGCGCAATATCGGCGGCGGGTGCCGCCGGTCCTTCGGCCAGTGCTTGCAACGCCCGCCGCCGCGTCGGCGTCAGCGACGTGTCTTGCGCAGCGAGCGCTTGCCGGCCGCGCGGGCTGATCGCATAGCCCATGATCGCTCGCGCCGGCAGCAGCGCGTCCGGCACGCGCATCACCATGCGAAGCACCGCCCCGGGCGGCGACAAGGTATATGATGCAACCCAATCCACAAGCCGGCGCAATTCCTCGGTAAGCGCCGGCGCGGGCAGCTTCTCGGCGATGCTCTTCAATTTTTCCGCGGCGACATCGCCGATCGCGTCTCCCCAGACCACGCCGACGAGTTCGCGCCGGCCGAGCGGCACGATAACGAAATCGCCGGGTCGGAGGGCGAGTTCGGCCGGCGCGAGATAATCATAGGCGCCGGCCAGCGGCAGCGGCAGCAGCACGCTCACGCGTCGGGCGGCGTGCGTCGATGTTGCCGCTTCGCTCGTCGTGCGAGAACTGGCGTGGTGATCGGGCATGGGGTACACTCTTGGCCAGAAAGCCGCGCGCGTCTAGCCGTGCCCGCCGACAAGGGATCGGAGCTGCATGAAGTTCTTCGTCGATACCGCCGATCTCGCCGAGATTCGCGACCTCGCCGCGACCGGATTGGTGGATGGCGTCACCACCAACCCGTCGCTCGTGGCCAAGACGGGCCGCAATTTTCTCGATGTCGTGCGCGAGATCTGCGCGATCGTGCCGGGACCCGTGAGCGCCGAAGTCGCCGCCACCGATCATGCGACGATGCTCGCCGAAGGCCGGAAGCTCGCGAAGCTCGCGCGCAATGTCACGGTCAAGGTGCCGCTGACGCCCGACGGGCTCAAGACGTGCCGCACGCTGGCGAGCGAAGGCACGATGGTCAATGTGACGCTCTGCTTCTCCGCGGCGCAGGCGATCCTGGCGGCGAAGGCCGGCGCCAGCTTCATCTCGCCTTTCGTCGGCCGGCTCGACGATGTCGGAGCGGAAGGCATGGCGCTCATTCGCGACATCGTCCAGATCTATCGCAACTACCCGGCCTTCAAGACCGAGGTGCTGGTCGCCTCGATTCGCCATCCCATCCATGTCGTCGAAGCGGCGAAGCTCGGCGCGCATGTCGGCACGCTGCCGCCCAACGTGCTGCGGCAGATGTTCGCCCATCCGCTCACCGACAAAGGACTGGCCGCCTTTCTCGCCGATTGGGCCAAGACGGGGCAGTCGATCTTGGGCGAGAGCAAGATCGGCGCGGCCGCGGAATAGAGGGAAAGAGCGTCTTGGATCGTCCCAAGGATAAGACGAACCCGACCCCGGCGCTCCCTATGCGCAGTCTGAACGCCGCGGATGTCGCGATCTATCTGCGCCAGCATCCGGAATTTCTCATCGAGCATGCCGATCTCCTCGAGGTCCTGACGCCGCCCAACCTGCAACGCGGCGAGCGCGTCATCGACATGCAGCATTTCATGGTGCAGCATCAGCGTGCCGAGATCGCGCGGCTCAAGGGTCAGCAGCGTGCCCTCGTTGCGACGAGCCGGGCCAATCTCGCCTCGCAATCGCGCGTTCACGCCGCCGTGCTGGCACTTCTCGCGGCGAGCAGCTTCGAGCAATTGATCCAGATCGTCACGACGGATCTGGCCGTGCTGCTCGATGCCGATGTCGTGACGATCGCCGTCGAATGTTCGGGCAGTCATCGCCCGCATCTCACCCATCAAGGCGTGCAGATCCTCGATCCCGGAACGGTCGATGCCGTTCTCGGCACGGATCGCGACGTGGTGTTGTCGAGCGATGTCGAAGGCGATCCGATGCTGTTCGGCGACGGCGCGGGGCTCGTGCGCTCATCGGCGCTCCTCCGCTTGTCCGTGAGCCCTGCGGCCCCCGCGGGATTGCTGTGCATCGGCATGCGGCGGAGCGGCAAATTCCATGGCGGGCAAGGCACCGAGCTCTTGGGATTCCTCGCCCGCGCGCTCGGCATCACCATCGCGGCATGGCTCGACCTGCCGGCCTGAAGCCTTACCCGCGTGCACCGGCGCCTGTGCCGCTTGCCCGCTTTGCCGCCGCACGCGACCTCGCCGAAGCCATCACGCGCTGGCAGCGCTGGCTTGGCGAGGAACGCCGTTTCTCCGATCACACGCTCGCCGCCTATGGCCGGGATCTCGCGGGCTTCCTGGATTTCCTGCGCGAGCATCGCGGCGCCATCCCCGATCTCGCGGCATTGCGCGAGGCGACGCCCGCCGATTTCCGCGCCTATCTGGCGCGGCGCCTCGCCGATGGCGCCGAGCGCATTTCGCTGGCGCGCGCGCTCTCGGTGCTGCGCAGCTTCTTTCGCTTTCTCGAACGCCGCGGCTTGGTGCATGGCGCGGCACTCGCCGCCGTGCGCACGCCGAAGCTGCCCAAATCCGTACCGAAGCCGCTCTCGCGCGACGACGCCGGCCGGTCGCTCGAGGCGGTTTCCGCGCTATCCGAGGAAGAATGGATCGGCAAGCGCGATATTGCCGTGCTGACGCTCCTCTATGGCTGCGGCTTGCGGATCTCGGAAGCGCTCGGCCTCACCCGCGCCGAGGCACCGCTCAAGGCGGAGACGATCACCATCACCGGCAAGGGACGAAAGCAGCGCATCGTGCCGGTGCTGCCGATCGTGGTCGAAGCCATCGAAGAATACATCGAAGCCTGCCCCTTCCCTCTCGCGCCCCGTGACCCCCTCTTCCGCGGCGCGCGCGGCGGACCGCTTCATCCAAGAATCATACAGGCGCGGATGCAGTCGCTGCGGACGTTGCTCGGTCTCCCCGAGACCGCCACGCCGCATGCGCTCCGCCACAGCTTCGCCACGCATCTCCTGGCCGCCGGCGGCGATCTCCGCGCGATTCAGGAGCTTCTGGGCCATGCGAGCCTGTCGACGACACAGCGCTACACGGCGATCGATGCGACGCGGCTCATCGCGGTTTATGAGGAGGCGCATCCGAGGGCCAAAACCGTTGTTGCGGCGGATCCCGAAAAAAGCTCGTCGTCCGAATCTCCTCTCCGCCCCTGCGGGGCGGAGAGGCCGGGTGAGGTGGAGGATTCCAGGGCGTCGACCGAGCAGTCTCAACCACCTACCTCATCCCAACCTTCTCCGCCCTGAAGGGCGGAGAAGGAGCTCTCACAGCCGCCGTATCGCCACCCACGCTCCCGCCGAACCCGCGCCCATCGCCGTAAACGCCAGGATCCAGGCGAGCCGGCTGGCGGCGCCACCGCCGAGATCAAGCACCGCGCCGACGGCGAGGGGGCCCAAGAAGGCGCCGCTGAAGCCCAGGATCGAGTGAACGGCGAGCGTCGCACCGCGCTGCCCCGGTGCTGCGGTAATGACGGCGCCGCCGGTGAGCGCCGCCGAATCACCCATGATGATCATGTTGTAGAGCAGGCATAGCGCGGCGACGAGATAGAATGGCAGGCCGGTGCTGAAGCCTGTGATCAGCGCCGTGGCGACCGAAAGCGCCATGATTCGCCCGATCACCCGCCGCCGGTCGGCGCGCGCGGCGAGTTCCGCGCCGTAGATGCTCGCAGCGGCGCTGACGAGCACGATCACCGTCGTCACCCAGCTCGCCTTGGCGATGTTCACATCGCCGCGGGCAAGCGCGGCCGCCTGCACCAGAAACGCGACGATCCATGAACGCAGTGCGAAGAGTTCCCAGGTGTGGCCGGCATATCCCAGGATGAAGGCCATCGCGGCGCGATTGCGGAAGACGGGACGAAAATCGAAAACGCTCCGCTGTCCGGCGTCGCGCACCATCTCTTCCGGCGTCGCCGGCCGCACGCAGAGGAGCACAAGGAGGAAAGCGAGCGCCGAGCCCAGGGCGGCGGCGGCAAAGGCGCCGCGCCAGCCGAGCCACAGCGACGCCTCGCCGGTGAAGGCGAAGGAGATCGCAGTGCCATAGCTGAAGCCGGCGGTATAGAAGGCGATGTAGCGGCTCTGCCGCGGGCCTTGGGTGCGGTCGGTCATGAGCTTGAGGCCGGGCATGTAGGTGCCGGCGAGGCCCATGCCGGCCATCGCGCGGAAGAGCATCGCCGACCAGAATCCCTGCGACAGCAGCGCGAAGCCGAGCGAGGCCACACCGCCGATGACGAGCGAGAGGAGATAGATGCGCCGGGGATCGATGCGGTCGGTCGCACCCACGAGGAGCGGCACGCCAGCGACATAGCCCAAATAGAAGATGCCGCTGATCCACCCGGCCTCGGTATTGCTGAGCCCCCAGTCGTGCTGAAACGCCGGCAGCAGCGCCGAGAAGCTGGAGAATCCCAGCATCCCCAGAATCGACGTGAGGCAGAGCAGCGTGACGAGCGCGCCGGGAGAGCGCAGGATCGGCGATGCTTCGCTCGCCGACGCCATCCTCAGATATGGATGGGATGGCCTTCGACGGCCAGCGCGGCTTCCTTCACCGCCTCGTTCAAGGTCGGATGCGCGTGGCAGGTGCGCGCGATGTCCTCGGCGCTCCCGCCATACTCCATGGCGAGCGCCGCCTCGGCGATCATCGTGCCGGCGTCGGGACCGATGATGTGGACGCCGAGCACGCGGTCGGTCTTGGCATCGGCGAGGATCTTGACGAAGCCTTCCGTGTCGGCATTGGCGCGCGCGCGCGCATTGGCGGTGAAGGGGAACTTGCCGGTCTTGTAGGCGATGCCGGCGGTCTTGAGCTCTTCCTCGGTGCGGCCCACCGAGGCGACTTCGGGCCAGGTGTAGATCACCGCGGGAATCGCCTCGTAATTTACATGGCTCTTCTGCCCCGCCAGCATCTCGGCGAGCGCCACGCCTTCTTCGGACGCCTTGTGCGCCAGCATCGGTCCCGCGATCACATCGCCGATCGCGTAGATGCCGGGAACATTGGTCGCGAAATCGCCGTCGACCTTGATGCGGCCTTTGTTGTCGACTGCGACGCCGATCACTTCGAGGCCGAGACCGTCGATATAGGGCCGCCGGCCGATCGCGACCAGCACCACATCCGCCTTGATCTCCTCGCGCGCGCCGCCCTGCGCCGGCTCAAGCGTCAAGGTGACGCCGCTCTTGCCGTTCTTGGCGGCGACCACTTTCGTGCCGAGGCGGAAGGCGAAGCCCTGCTTGGTCAGCACGCGCTGCAAATTCTTGCCGAGCTCGCCATCCATGCCCGGCGTGATGCGGTCGAGGAATTCGACGACCGTGACCTCGGAGCCGAGCCGCCGCCAGACCGAGCCCATCTCGAGGCCGATATAGCCGCCGCCCACCACGACGAGGCTCTTCGGCACGGCGGGAAGCGCCAAGGCGCCGGTCGAAGAGACGATCGATTTCTCGTCGATCGCGACGCCGGGCAGCGGGATGATGTCGGAGCCGGTGGCGATGATGACCGATTTTGCCTGAAGCTCTTGCGCCTTCCCCCCGTCGATCGGCGTCACGGCGATGCGGCCCGGCGCCACGAAGCGCGCCGCGCCCTTGATGTAATCGACCTTGTTCTTGCGGAAGAGGAACTCGACGCCGCGCGTATTGTCGCTCACCACCTTGTCCTTGCGCGCCATCAAGGTCGCGAGATCGAGTTCGACGCCCGCGACCTTCACGCCATGCTGGCCGAGCGCGTGCCTCGCCTCCTCGTATTTCTCCGAGGATTGCAGCAGAGCCTTCGAGGGAATGCAGCCGATATTGAGGCAGGTGCCGCCGGGCGCGCCGCGCTTGTCGATGCAGGCAGTCTTGAGACCGAGCTGTGCGGCACGAATGGCCGCGACATAGCCGCCGGGGCCGCCGCCGATGACGATGACGTCGTAAGTCTGGTCAGCCATCGGCCCCTCAGAGATCGAACAGCATCGCGTGCGGATCCTCGATGCATTCCTTGACCTTCACCAGGAAGGTCACGGCCTCGCGTCCGTCGACGATGCGGTGGTCATAGGAGAGGGCGAGATACATCATCGGCCGGATCTCGATCTGGTCGCCCACCACCATTGGGCGCTTCTGGATCTTGTGCATGCCGAGAATGCCGGATTGCGGCGGGTTGAGGATCGGCGTCGACATGAGCGAGCCGTAGATGCCGCCATTCGAGATCGTGAAGGTGCCGCCCGTGAGCTCGTCGAGCGCGAGCTTGCCGTCGCGCGCGCGGCGGCCCAGATCGGCGATCTTCTTCTCGATCTCGGCGAAGCTCAGCCGGTCGGCATCGCGCACCACCGGCACGACGAGCCCCTGCTCGGTCCCGACGGCGACGCCGATGTCGTAATGGTTCTTGTAGATGAGGTCGTCGCCATCGATCTCGCCATTGACCGCGGGAATCTCTTTCAGCGCGACGATGCAGGCTTTGACGAAGATCGACATGTAGCCGAGCTTCACGCCGTATTTCTTCTCGAAGCTCTCGCGATACTGCTCGCGCAGCGCCATTACGGCCGTCATATCCACCTCGTTGAAGGTGGTGAGCATGGCGGCGGTGTTCTGCGCCTCCTTGAGGCGCTCAGCGATGCGCTTCCTGAGCCGCGTCATGCGCACGCGCTCTTCATGGGGCGCCAATTCGCGGGGAGCGCGCGCGGCGGGAGCGGCGGGCGCCGGAGCGGCCGGTGCCGGGGAAGGCGCTGCAGGGCGCGCCGCGGGCGCCTTCTCCATATAGCTCAGCACATCGCCCTTGGTGAGCCGGCCGTCCTTGCCGGTGCCGGCGAGCGCGCCCGCATCGAGCTTGTTCTCCTCGACAAGCTTGCGCACCGCGGGTCCCGAGCGCTCCAGCACCGCCGTGCCGCCGCCGGAAGCCGCGGGCTTCTTGCTCTCCGCCTGCGCCGCCGCCGGCGCCTTGGCGGGCGCCGCTGGTTTCGCCGCGCCGTCGCCGATGCGGCCGAGCACGGCGCCGACGGCGACATTGGTGCCTTCGGGCGCCAGGATCTCCGACAGCGTGCCGGCGGCCGGCGCATTCACCTCGAGCGTCACCTTGTCGGTTTCGAGTTCGACCAGGGGATCGTCGACCGCGACCGTGTCGCCCGCCTTCTTCAGCCAGCGCGCGACGGTCGCCTCGGTCACGGACTCGCCCAGTGCGGGCACCTTGATCTCGCTTGCCATGCTCGTCCCCGCTCTCAAATCCTCAAGCGCAGATGCCGTTTAGCTGAGATAAGAGGCCGTCATTGCGAGCCGCAGGCGAAGCAATCCAGAGAGCGCGACGGAACGTCAGCTATGGATTGCTTCGTCGGCAATGCCTCCTCGCAATGACGACGCAGAGAACTGCGTCCTTGGCCCGTCTCCCTTCGCCTAACCAACCGTCAACGCCTCATCGACCAGCTTCGCCTGCTCCGAATTGTGCCGCTTCAACAGGCCGGTGGCCGTCGCCGCTGCCTCCGGCCGACCGACATAGCGTGCCCGCTTCGCCTTGCCGCCGAGCTCCATCAGCACCTGCTCGATGCGGCCATCGACGAAGCTCCAGGCGCCCATGTTCCTCGGCTCCTCCTGGCACCAGACGAAATCGGCATTCTTGTACCGCCCCACCGACTCCGCGAGCGCCTTGGCCGGGAAGGGATGAAGCTGCTCGATACGGACGATCGCGACGTCGTCCATCTTGCGCTCCCGCCGGGCGTGGCGAAGATCGTAATAGACCTTGCCCGCGCACAGCACGACGCGCCGCACCTTCGCATCCTCGGCGAGCGGATCGGTTTCGTCGATGGTCCGCCGGAAATAGGTGCCGGGACCCATCTCGGCCAAGGTCGAGGCGGCTTCGTGGCTGCGCAACAGCGATTTCGGCGTCATGACGACGAGCGGCTTGCGGAAATTGCGCCGCACTTGCCGGCGCAAAGCGTGGAAGTAATTCGCGGCCGTCGTGAGATTGCAGACCTGGAGATTGTCCTCGCCGCAGAGCTGGAGGAAGCGCTCGAGCCGCGCCGAGGAATGCTCCGGCCCCTGCCCCTCATAGCCATGGGGCAGCAGCAGCACGAGACCCGACATACGCAGCCATTTGGCCTCGCCCGAGCTGATGAATTGATCGATGATGACCTGCGCGCCATTGGCGAAATCGCCGAATTGCGCTTCCCACAGTACCAACGCACGCGGCTCGGCGAGGCTGTAGCCATATTCGAAGCCGAGCACGGCGGCCTCGGAGAGCGGGCTGTCCACCACTTCGAACTGCGCTTGGCCCTCGCGCACATGATTGACGGGGATGTAGCGCTCTTCATTCTCCTGATCGATCAGCACGGCGTGGCGCTGCGAGAAGGTGCCGCGGCCCGAATCCTGGCCCGAGAGCCGTACGAAGGTGCCCTCCGCACAGAGCGTGCCGAAGGCGAGCGCCTCGCCCGTTGCCCAATCGATCCCTTCGCCGCTCTCGATCGCCTTTCGCTTGGCGTCGAGCTGTCGCGCGATCTTGCGGTTCAAGTTGAAGCCGTCCGGCACCTTGGTGAGCGCCGTGCCGACCTCTGTCAGCGTCTCGATCGGAACGGCGGTCTCGCCGCGGCGCAGCTCGCCCGAGGCCACCTCGATGCCGCTCCAGGCGCCTTCAAGCCAATCGGCCTTGTTGGGGCGATAGCTCTTCGCCGCGTCATATTGGCTGTCGAGATAAGCCATGAAATCGGTGACGAGCGCTTCTACCTCGGCCTCGGTGACGACGCCCTCCTCGACGAGGCGCTTCGCGTAGATCTGCCGCGTCGTCGGATGCTCGGCGATGGTGCGGTACATGATGGGCTGCGTGAAGGCCGGCTCATCGGTCTCGTTATGGCCGTGACGGCGATAGCAGAAGATGTCGACGACCACGTCCTTCTTGAAGCGCTGGCGGAACTCGGTGGCGATGCGCGCGACATGGACGACCGCTTCGGGATCGTCGCCATTCACATGGAAGATCGGCGCCTGGATGATCTTCGCGACGTCCGAGGGATAGGGGCTCGAGCGCGCATAGGACGGGCTCGTGGTGAAGCCGATCTGGTTGTTGACGATGAAATGGATCGTGCCGCCGGTGCGATAGCCCTTGAGTTCGGAGAGCTCCAAGGATTCCGCGACGAGCCCCTGACCCGCAAAGGCGGCGTCGCCATGCATGAGAAGGCCGACCACCGCATCGCGCTCGGTGTCGCCGCGCTGGCGCTGCTTGGCGCGCACCTTGCCGAGCACGACGGGATCGACCGCTTCGAGATGCGAGGGATTGGCGGTGAGCGAAAGATGGACGTTGTTGCCGTCGAATTCGCGGTCGGTCGAAGTGCCGAGATGGTATTTGACGTCGCCCGAGCCCTGGACGTCCTCGGGATTGGCGGGATTGCCCTGGAACTCCGAGAAGAGCGCGGCGAAGGGCTTCCCCATCACGTTGGTGAGCACGTTGAGCCGGCCGCGATGCGGCATGCCGAGGATCAATTCCTTCATGCCGAGCTGACCGCCGCGCTTGATCACCTGCTCGAGCGCGGGAATGAGCGACTCCCCGCCATCGAGGCCAAAGCGCTTGGTGCCGGTGTAGCGGCGATCGAGAAAGCGCTCGAGCGTCTCGGCGACGGTCAGGCGCTCGAGAATGGCGCGCTTGCCCTCGCGGGTGAATTCGGTCTGGTTGCGCGGCACCTCGATGCGCCCCTGGATCCATTGGCGCTGCTCGAGCTCCTGCATATGCATGTACTCGATGCCGACATGGCCGCAATAAGTGGCCTTCAGCGCCTCCAGGATCTCGCGCAAGGTCGCGGTCTGAAAGCCGAGCACGCCGTTGACGAAGATCGGCCGGTCGTAATCGGCCTCGGTGAAGCCATAGGTCGCGGGATCGAGATCGGGGTGATCGGTCCGGCGCACGAGGCCGAGCGGATCGAGATCGGCGATGAGGTGGCCGCGCACGCGATAGGCGCGGATGAGGGTGAGCGCGCGCAGCGCATCGAGCGTCGCCTGGCGCGCCTCCGCAGGTGCGGCTTGGGCCAGAGCAACGGCGGCATGACCATTGCCGGCCGGTGCGGCATGGCCATTGGCGATGACATGGCTGCGCTCGGCGCGGCCCCAGGCGGGACCTTCGAGCTCCTTGAGGACAGCCGCACCCTCGTCCGAGAGGTCGTCAAAAAAGCTGCGCCAACTGGGGTCTACCGAACCGGGATCCTCCAGGTAGCGCGAATAGAGCTCCGCGATAAATGTAGCGTTGGGGCCGTAGAGGAACGTGGTCTGATCCAATTGCGACATGGCTCTTCCGACCGCATTTGCCGGGATGAGAGGGATAGGTCCGCCCTCCCCTTGGTTTAGCTGTGCCCTAAAGATGGGTGGCAGCGCGCGCCATACCTAGCCCAGCAATGGTTCATGGCTGGTTTACGTGCAGTTCCTGGCTCGTTCTTTGCCGGCCTCGGCGCCGCTCAGCCCTTGGCGGCCCCGGCCTGGATCTTCTTGGCGGCCTCGACGAGGTTGCGGACGGAGGCGACGGATTTGTCGAACATGGCCCGCTCCTCCGCATTGAGCTGGATCTCGACAATCTTCTCGACACCCTTGGCGCCGATCACCACGGGGACCCCGACATAGAGATCCTTGACGCCATATTGACCCGTCAAATAGGCGGCGCAGGGCAGGACGCGCTTCTTGTCGCGGAGATAGGATTCGGCCATGGCGATCGCCGAGGAGGCCGGCGCATAGAAGGCCGAGCCGGTCTTCAGGAGATTGACGATCTCGCCGCCGCCGCCGCGCGTCCGCTGGATGATCTTGTCGACGCGCTCCTGCGTCGTCCAACCCATCTTCACAAGGTCGGGAAGCGGGATGCCGGCGACGGTCGAATAGCGCGCCAAGGGCACCATGTCGTCGCCATGACCGCCCAGCACGAAGGCGGTCACGTCCTCCACCGAGACGCCCATATCCTCGGCGAGGAAATAGCGGAAGCGCGCGCTGTCGAGCACTCCCGCCATGCCGATAACGCGCTGATGCGGCAGCCCGGACGCCTCGCGCATGACCCAAACCATCACGTCGAGCGGATTGGTGATCGTGATGACAAAGGCATTGGGGCAATGCTTCTTGATGTTCGCACCGACCGTCGCGACGACCTCGGCATTCTTGCCGATGAGATCGTCGCGGCTCATGCCCGGCTTGCGCGGGAAGCCGGCGGTGACGATCACCACATCGGCGCCGGCGATGATGGAGTAGTCGTTGCTGCCGGCGACCTTGGCATCGAAGCCTTCGACCGGCGAGGCCTCCGCGATATCGAGGCCCTTGCCCTGCGGCACGCCCTCGACGACATCGAAGAGAACGATGTCGCCCAGCTCCTTCAAGCCGGAGAGCAGGGCGAGCGTTCCGCCGATCTGCCCCGCGCCAATGAGCGCGATCTTGCTGCGTGCCATCGACGACTCCTTACGCCTGATGCGTGGTAAAGATCGCGCGTCTTACTCCGTTTCACTCAGCGGATCAATCCCGCCGTCCCGCGATATAGTCGTCGCTCTGCATCTCGACGAGCCGCGAGACGGTGCGCTGAAACTCGAAGGCGCCGTCGCCTTCGGTGTAAAGCTGGTCGGGCGGCGCATCGGCGGATGCGACGAGATTGCCATGCGCCTCGTAGAGCGCATCGATGAAGATGTTGAAGCGCTTCGCCTCGTCGCGCCGGTCGCGGCCGAGCTTCGGAATTCCTTCGACGATGATGGTGTGGAAGCTGCGGCACAGTGCCAGATAATCGGCGGGCCCTCTGGCCTGGCCGCAAAGCTCGCCGAAGGTGAACCACGCCACTTCTTTGGCCGCGCGCGGCACGACGAAGAAGCGGCCCTGCACCAGGAGCGTCTTGCTTACGGCGGAAACGTTGTCGGTGAGATCGGCAAAAGCGCGTTCGAGCGCGCGGTAGGAATTGTCGTCGGCGGGCGTGAAGTAGACTTGGCGGCCGGCGAAGCGCGCCAGGCGATAATCGCGCCCGCCATCGAGTTCGAGAACGTCGAGCTTTTCCTTCAAGAGATCGATGAAGGGCAGAAAGCGCTCGCGCTGCAAGCCGTCCTTGTAGAGATCGTCCGGCGCGCGGTTCGAGGTCGCGACCACCACGACGCCCGCCTCGAAGAGTGCGGCGAAAAGGCGGCCCAAGATCATCGCGTCGGCGATATCGACGACGTGGAACTCGTCGAAACACAAGAGCGTCGCTTCCGAAGCGATCGCCTTTGCCACGGGACCGATGGGGTCGCCTTTCTTGGCGCGGCGGGCATGAATGCGCTCATGGACTTCGAGCATGAAGGCGTAGAAATGGACGCGCCGCTTCAGCGCCACCGGCGCCGACACGTAAAACATGTCCATCAGCATGCTCTTGCCGCGCCCGACGCCGCCGAAGAGATAGAGGCCGCGCGGCGGCTCTTGCGAGTGCCGCGCAAGCCCCAATCGCGCACGCCATCCCCCTTCACCGTTGTTGGGCTTGTAGCCCGAGAGCGCCCGCCACAGGCTTTGCAGCTTTTCGACGGCGAGCTGCTGCATCGGATCGGGCATGAGCTCGCCTGCCTGGCGCCGCGCACGATAGACCGCAAGCGGGCCATCGGCGGTGCTGGCAAAGACGGCGGCGGTGGAAACGGGAAAGTTCGACAGCGGCATGATGCGGCCGCCAGTCATAGCGAAAAATGCTTAAGCCGGCAAAAATATCGGCCGCGGTTCTTTACTCGGCCGCGCCGCGCGCCTCCGGCATATTGCCCCACTCCCGCCGAAACAGGCTCTCCATGTCGCGGCGAACGCGCACCGCCTGCTGGGCTTCATCGATCTCGACATCGGCCCAACCCACGGTCTCGCCGGCCGCAACTGCGCGCTTCAGCCGCACGCCATGGGCAAGCCCAATGGGCAGCGCGCCGCGCGCCAGCGATTGGCGCGCCGGCATGAGCCGGCCATAGACGGTATAGCCGCCCTCGCCGTCGAGGATCTCGCCGGGCTTGAGCGCGCGTTTCGCCGTCGCCGCCGCATCGCCGCGGAAGCCGGTGGCACTTCCCGTCGCCTCGCCGCGCAGCGCGGCACTCGCCACCGAGATGCCGAGCTCGAGGCCGATCAGGTGATAGGGCTTGTACATCGCGGCATAGCGGCTGCTCGGATCGGTGACGAGGCCGTACTCGGCGAAGCAGCGGCGGACATACTCGCTCGGCGCCTCGAAGGTAACATAGACGCCCCAGCGCAGATCGCGGAAGACAGGCCGGCCGTCGCGCTCCAAGGACGAGATCACCTCGACCTGGCCCTTGTGATCGAGGACGCCGCCCGCGCTCCGGGGTTTCAACAGCCGCGGCAGGTCATCGACGCCGCAGGCGGGGAAGCCGAGCCCGTCGGGCGCGGGCGCGAGCCCCGTCGCGTTGGCAACGGCCGCCATCTCGATCGCCGATTTCGTGCCGTCGAGGAAAGAGTTGAACATCTGCGGGTTCATGCCGCCCGCCTGCGCCGCCTCGGGCGTCAGTCCGTAATGTCCCCAGACCGTGTCGGGCGTCGAGGCGTGGTAGGCGGGGAGATATTTGGTTCCCTTCCCCGCCGCCACGACCTCGAACCCTGCTGTGCGCGCCCAATCGACCATCTCGGCGATGAGCGCGGGCTGATCGCCATAAGCCATCGAATAGACGATGCCCGCTTCCGCCGCACGACGCGCCAAGAGCGGTCCCGCCAACACATCCGCCTCGACATTCACCATGATGATGTGACGGCGGTGCTCGCAGCAAAGAAGCGCATGGCGGATGCCCGAAGGCGGGTGGCCGGTAGCGTCGATCACGATGTCGATGCCGTCGGCGGCGATCATCGCCGCGGCGTCATCGGTGAGGAAAGTGCCGCCGCTCTTCATCGCATCGGCAATCGATCGCGCCTCGTACCGCTCACGCGCCCAGCCCAGGCGCTGGAGCGCGTCACGCGCACGCGCAGGCGCGAGATCGGCGATCGCCACGACATGAAGCCCCGGCGTCCGCGGTGCCTGGGCCAGGAACATCGAGCCGAACTTGCCGGCGCCGATGAGACCGATGCGGACGGGCTTTCCCGCCTCGGCACGCGCGTTGAGCTTCGTCCAGAGGTTCATCGGCCTAAGCCACCGCCTGCTTCTGCCGCGCATCGTGCAGAAGGCAGTCGTCGGGCAGCAGCTCGATCGGCGTGAAGTCGCGATTGGCGATCCAGGTCGGACGCTGGAAGCGCCGGATGGCATTGTCGCAGCGATTGAGCGAGAGGTAGACGATCCAGCGCGACCACGGCGTCAGATTCGAGCCCGAGGCATGAACGAGATTGCCGTGAAACAACAAGGCCGAGCCCGGCGGACCCTTGGGCGCGACGATGCCGCCTTCCTTAACGAGCCGCGTGATCGTCTCGTTGTCGACCGTCCAGAGCGGATAGCTCGTCGTCGTCACGTCATGGCCCGCTTCGAGCCGGCCCAGCCGATGGCTTTTCGGGATGAACATGAGCGGCCCGTTGAACTCGTTGGCCTCGGCGAGGAAGAGCGCGATGTTCATGGCGCGCGGCGCCGGCATGTCGTCGTCTTCATGCCAGGTCGCGTAATCCTGGTGCCATTGCCAGACGGCGCCGTCGAAGGCCGCCTTGGCGTTGATCTTGAACTGATGCATGTAGAGCTTGTCCGAGCCCAGAAGCTGCATGCCCGGCTCGACGAGCCGCGGATGCCGCGCGAGGCGTGCGAACACCTCGTTCCAGGTCTGCACATAGAAGGCGGTTCGGGGGGCATTGGAACCCTTCTCGCGCCAGACCTCCTCGCGGTTCTGGGCGAAGAGCCGGGGCACCTCGGCATTGAGGATGTCCATCTCCTCGGGCGAGAAGAGATTGGGCAGGAAGAGATAGCCCTGCTCGTCGAACTCGGCGAGCTGTGCCGGCGTCAGCTTCATCTTGTCCTCCTGTGGCGTCCATCCTCGTCGTGGCGAAGCGCCGTCGCTTCCGCCGTGAGCGCGCTCGCAACCGCGCGAGCCGAGATCTGCGCATGGGTGCGCGACAGGCGTTCGGCTTCCTCAGCGTTCCCCGCGATTACCGCGGCGAGGATCGATTCGTGCTCGTCCCACACATGATCGGCTTCGCCCTCGCGGCCCAGCACCGCGCCCATCACCCGGCGGATATGCTGCCAGTGGAGCGCCAGCGCATCGGCGATCATCGGATTGCCGGAGAGCGCGTAGAGCAATTGATGGAATTCCATATCGGCGGCGATCATCGCCGCAATCGCATGCGAGTCCGCCGCCCGGCGCCCGGCGGCAATGAGGGCAGGCCCGCGCCGCTTCGCCTCCGCCCTGCCGAGGCGCGCCGCACCATGGGCCGCAAGCCCGTCGAGGACGCCGCGGATTTCGTAGAGATGCAGCACGCGTTCGGGCTCGAGCCCGGCCACCACCACGCCGCGCCGCCCGGTCTCGCAGACGAAGCCTTGCTTCCTCAGCAACAGCAACGCCTGCATCACCGGTTGGCGCGAGACGTCGAGCCTCAGCGCAAGCTCCTCCTGCGTCAGCCGCGTACCGGCCGGCAAGGTTCCGTCGCAGATCGCGTCGAGGATTGCGCCATAGACGCGCTCGACGAGATCCGGCTGCATCGTCAGCGGCTGCATCGCGTCGCCTCACATTCTGTATACAGAATGCGCTTGCCTGACGCCGGCGTCAAGCCGGTAGCCGGCAACGGGGCTTCTCCCCATATCCTTAGCCAAAGGAACCAAGCCATGACCATCACCCTCAATCACACGATCGTCCCGGCGCATGACAAGGATGCGTCGGCGCGGTTCTTCGCCGATATCTTCGGGCTCGCCTATGACGGGCCGGGGGGACATTTCGCCCCGGTGCGCGTCAATGCGGCGCTCACCCTCGACTTTGCCGATGAGGACAGCTTCGAGAGTCATCATTACGCTTTCCATGTGGATGACACGGAGTTCGGTGCGCGCCGCGGGCATCCCTTACGGCAGCGATCCCTGGCATCTCGAAAACCGTGAGCTCAACTCCTGGAACGGCGGGCGCGGCTTCTATTTTCGCGATCCCAATCGCCATATCCTCGAGCTGATGACCCGGACTTAGATCCGGTCTGCCGATGGCGTCGAAGCATCACGTTCCGCGGCCGCTATAAACCGAGGCTGGAGAGACAGCGATGGATGAGGACCGGCTCAATATCGAAATCCGCAAATTTCTCAAAACGGTCGGCGTGACATCGCAGCGCGAGATCGAACTCGCCGTGCGGAAAGCCGTGGCCGAGGGCAAGCTCAAGGGCAGTGCCAAGCTCCAGGCGAAGATGGTGCTGACCATCCCGGCCGTGGATCTGGCGCATGAGATCACGAGCGATATCGAGATCGGTTGACGCCGGCGCCCTCAGAGCGCGGCGGCTCCCTGAATGATGGCCAGGATCGCCGCGGCGAGCATGGTCAGGAAGGTCAGCGTGGCACCGGCCAAGCGGCCCACTGACGCGCCGGGCGAGCCGAGGAGCCCCCAGGCGTGCAAGAGGCGGGCCGCCGTCAAGGCGATGCCTAGGGCATGAAGCCACGCCGCCGCCAGACCGGTCATCGCCAGCAAGAGCAGCAGCAAGAGAATGATCGGCACATATTCGATCAGATTTCCGTGGGCGCGCTGCGCCTGCTCGAGCACGCGATGTCCGCCGTGGCCTAGATCGGTCTTGGTCTGCGCCCGCAAGCGGACGACATTGATGGCCAAGACCAGCGCAAGCAGGCCATTGAGACCCGCATAGAAGGCGACGATCGCTATGGACATGGAAGCCCCACTTTCTGCCGGGCATGTACCTTAATTCGTCTCACTCGCAGGGAGCAACCTGGGGTTGACCGCCATCGGTCCACGATCTTCGCGCCGCAAGCTTTCGATCATGCGCGCGGCCCGGTAGAGTGTCGCAAGCATCGCCCGCCGCCCGAAGGAACTGCCCCATGAGCTCGCCCTTGCTTCCGCTCGCCGCCCCCGAAGAGGTCGGACTCTCCGCTCAGCGCCTGCAGCGCCTCGGCGATACGCTGCGTGGCGAGGTCGCAAGCGGCCGAGTGCCAGGCGCGGTGGCGCTCGTCGCGCGGCGCGGCAAGCTCGCCTGGTTCGATTGCATTGGCGTGCGCGACCCCGCGAGCGGCGCGCCGATGCAGAAGGACACGATCTTCCGCATCTATTCGATGACGAAGCCGATCGTGTCCGTCGCGGCGATGATGCTGTGGGAGGAAGGACGATTCTTCCTCAACGATCCCATCGGGAAGTACCTGCCCGACCTCGCCAGCCCCAAGGTCGCGGTCGAGAAGAACGGCAAGATCGAGCTGGTGCCGGCGCACCGCGACATCCACATTCAGGACCTGCTGCGCCACACCTCGGGCCTCACCTACGAGTTCCGCGGCAATGCGCCGGTGCAGAAGATGTATATGGAGGCCAAGACCGCGCGGCGCAGCCAGACCAATGCCGATCAGGTCGCGACGCTGGGCAAGCTGCCGCTGATGCATCAGCCCGGCACGGTCTGGGAATACAGCCGCTCCACCGATGTCATCGGCCGACTCATCGAAGTGCTCTCGGGCAAGAGCCTCGGCGCCTTTCTGAGCGAGCGCCTCTTCGCGCCGCTCGGCATGGTGGACACCGCTTTCCAACTGCCGGAGCGCGATCACCAGCGGCTCGCCGAGGCATTCGCCAAGAATCCCGAGACCGGCGAGGCGGTGCAGCTTCTCGATGTGAAGTCGCCGGTGACCTTCGAATCGGGCGGCGGCGGGCTCGTCTCGACGGCGATGGATTACGCACGCTTCCTCCAGATGCTGCTCAATTGGGGCACGCTCGACGGCACGCGATACTTGAGCCGCAAGACCATCGAGCTCATGACCGCCGATCATCTCGGTCCCGTCACCGGCGCAGCCGATCTCCTGCTTCCAGGCTATGGCTTCGGCCTGGGATTCGCCGTGAGACTCTATCCCGGCATCGCGCAGATCCCCGGTTCGGTCGGCCAATATTTCTGGGGCGGACTCGCCGGCACCACCTTCTGGGTCGATCCCGCCGAAGAGCTCTTCGCGGTCATGCTGATCCAGGCGCCGGGCCAGCGCGAATATTATCGCATCCTCTTCCGCGACATGGTCTATGCGGCGATCGCCGATTAGAACGCGACGCGTTGCAGCTTGTCGGGATTGAGCACCACATAGATCGCCGCGATGCGGCCGTCGCGGATATCGACGCTGAGGGTCTGAAGCGAGCCGTCCGGCGCGGCGAGCACGAAGCCCGGCGCGCCATTGATTTGCGCCGAGCGCACGCGCCAGGCCGAAGCTTCGCCTTTCCGCGCGATGGCGGTGAAGAACCGCACGATCTTGTCGCTGCCGCGAATGGGATTGAGCGCGGCGAGGCGCTTGCCGCCGCCATCGGTATAGAGGATCGCATCCTCGGCCAGGAGACGGCCCAGCGCCACGGCATCGCCCGAACTCGCGGCGGCGCGAAACGCCTGGGCAAGCCGCGCACTCTCGTCCGAGGAGGGCTTGTATCGCGGCCGGGCGCTATGCACATGCCGACGCGCGCGTGCCGCCAATTGCCGACAGGCGGCCTCGCCACGACCGAGCGTCTCGGCGATTTCGGGAAATCCCATGTCGAAGACGTCATGCAGCAGAAAGGCGGCGCGCTCCAAGGGCGACAGCCGCTCGAGGACGAGGAGGAGCGCGACCGAGAGGTCATGGGCGTAGTCGCTTGCCGTCTCGGCCGCAAATGACGTCTCGTCCAATATCGGCTCGGGCAGCCAGGGGCCGACATAGGTCTCGTGCCGGTTGCGCGCCGATTTGAGGTGATCGAGGCAGAGCCGCGTGACGATCTTCGACAGGAAGGCGCGAGGGCTCTCGATGACCCGACGGTCGGTCGCATGCCAGCGCAGATAGGCTTCCTGGACGATGTCTTCGGCCTCGGCGAGCGAGCCCAGCAGGCGATAGGCGAGACCCGTCAAATGCCGGCGATGGCTCTCGAACGCATCGCTCCCGGCGCCCTCCATCGTCATCTCACGCCGCACGCCGCAACACGGGAGCGACCTCGCCGCCGATCGTGACCCGCATGCAGGATTGGCCATGCCCCAGGGCATATTTGAGCGCCGGATAGAAGCGCGAGGCCATGATGGCAAAGGTCAACGAGATCAACCCGCATTCGCCCCAGCGCTCCACGACAGCCTCGCGCCGCTCGTCCATTCGCGCATCGCGCGCGACCACTGCTTCGGCGAAGCGGAAGGCGAGCGCCACATCGGCATTCATCGCCACCTCGTCGCGGGCGATGATGGCCCTCAGCACGGCGGATGGCACGCCTGCGCGCTCGGCCATGGTCACCACGAGCTGCGTGCACGGACCGCAATCTTCGGCCAGCACCGCGACAAGCTTTGCCGCATACCACGCTTCTTTCGGAACGTCCCGGCGATAGCGGGCCATGCGGTCGATCCCGCCGAGCGCCAGAACGGCGCGCGGGTCGGCGTCAAGCATGTCGCGCACATAACTCGTGTCATAGCCATAAACGCGTTCAAAGGCGGCGATCCGCCGTCCGATCAGCCATTTGAGCATAGTTGATCTCCTTGTGATTTCGCGAGCGCGGCCAAGCGACCCAGAGCGCCAGCGCCGGCACGACGAAGACCGCGGGCAAATCCCCGATCAGGTGATCGAGCGATTCCCGGCCGGCCGCGGCGTCCCAGAGATGCACGGCCGCGTGAAGCGCCAGAAACGCGGCACCGGCAAGCGCTGCGCCGCCAAAGCGGCGGTCGAGCGCAAAGCCGATAAGCGCCGCGCCCGATACGAGATAGGCACAGCCGATATCGCGCACGAAATGCGGGTTGAACGGACCGGTATCGGCAACGCCGGGAACGCCGCCATACCAGAGCAGCGGCGCCAGAAGCATCGCAGCGCCATTGGCGGCGAAGCCGAGACCCAGGAACACGGCGAGTAGGCGACGCACGGCTCTCTCCCTTCCTGTCGCACAAGACGAAGCAGGAGGGCAGTCTGTGACATGTCGGACGGCGTTTTCGCCGATGAGCTTCAATAGTGCCGCGGCGGCACGAGCTCCCAGGGTGGATGAAGCCGGTTCCAGCCGGCGGCGTAGAGGCAGATCACGTTCCCGTCGGGGTCGCGGCAGCGCGCTTCCCGCCAAAGCCATGGCCGATCCGCAGGATCGCCCGCAAAGGCGATGCCGCGCGTCTTGAGCCGCGCCACTTCAGCATCGAGATCGCTGCATTCGAAATAGACGACCGCGCCGGGCATTGCGGCATCGACCTTTTCGACCGAGAACGTATTGTCGCCCTCGGGCGAAACGAAGCGTGCGTAATGCGGCGCGGCGACGATCTGCCGGAGGCCGAGGCGCAGATAGAAATCGACAGCGCGGTCGATGTCGGTGACGGGGATGGTCACGTGATTGAGACGCATGCGGGTCAGCGCCAATCGTCGATCACATAGGCATCGGGGCGCAGCGTGCCGGGCTCGTCGGGGTGCTGCATCGCGACGCCGACTATGCCGGTGCGAAAGCCGCGCGCCAGCATCCGGCGATAGGCGTCGCGGCGGGCGGTATTGACGCCGGCGGTGATGCGCTTGGCGCCAAGCTCGCCGGCAAGCTGCTCGATCGCGTCGATGAGACGCTCGAAGCTTGCCGCGGCGCCCGGCCGCACGGCGGCGAATTTGACGAAGAGCGCGTCCTCGCCCGCTTCGCTGCCGGCACCGTGATGGCAAATCGCGAAGCCGGCGACCTCTCCCTGCTCCTCGATCAGGACGGTGTCGCCGAGGCGAAGCTTGCGCACGGCCGCGATCTCGCGGGTGAGATCGAGCCCGCCATAGACCGCGCCGGTAACCTCGCGCGACTGTGCGAGCGCCGCTGCCTGATCCGTCGCCGAAAGCGCGGAGAAACGCCTGAACGCGGTACCCGCCGAGGTCATGCCGGCGCGTTTGTTCAAGACCGGCGTCAGGGCGAAAGGAAGGAGGCCGAAGCTCTCATAGAGGCGTATATGCATCGCGCTTTGCGGATGCGTGAAAAGCACGGTGAGCCTTGCGCCGCGCTCGGCCGAGACCGCCACGATCCGCGCCATGAGCTTTCGCGCGACGCCGCCGCGCCAGAAGGCGGGATCGACGGTGAGCGGCCCGATGACGAATTGGCTGCCCCAATGGGAGCCGATGACACTGCCGATGATGCGCCCTTCGCTTTCCGCCACGAAGGCCGTGCCGGGATCGGTCGCCCAGCGCGTTGCGATCATGTCGGTCGTGGCGGCAAAGCTGAGCGGATCGGCAAGCTGAAAGAAGGTGCCGAAGGCGAGGCGAAAGACGTGGGTCGCCCGCGCGTGATCACTCTCGACCATCGGCCGGATCACGGGAGCGCCGGTGCTCATGCGCGAAACGCCCTCAGCGCCGCGCCACCATCATCTTCTTGATTTCGGCGATGGCCTTGGCGGGGTTGAGCCCCTTGGGGCAGGTACGCGTGCAATTCATGATGGTGTGGCAGCGATAAAGCCGGAAGGGGTCCTCGAGATCGTCGAGGCGCTCGCCCGTCTTTTCGTCGCGGCTGTCGGCGAGCCAGCGATAGGCTTGCAGCAGGATCGCTGGACCCAGATAGCGCTCGCCCTGCCACCAATAGCTGGGGCAGCTCGTCGAGCAGCAGAAGCAGAGGATGCATTCCCAGAGACCGTCGAGCTTTTCGCGTTCGGCGATCGACTGGCCGCGCTCGCGATCGGGCGGCGGCGCCGATTCGGTCTGAAGCCACGGCTTGATCGAATGATATTGCGCATAGATATGCGTGAGATCCGGCACGAGGTCCTTCACCACCGGCATATGCGGCAGCGGATAGATCCTCACCGCGCCCTTCACCTCCTCGATCCCCTTGAGGCAGGCAAGCGTATTCGTGCCGTCGATATTCATGGCACAGGAGCCGCAGATCCCCTCGCGGCAGGAGCGGCGGAAGGTGAGCGTCGTATCGATCTCGTTCTTGATCTTGATGAGCGCGTCCAAGACCATCGGTCCGCAGGCGTCGAGATCGATCTCGTAGGTATCGAGGCGCGGGTTCTCCCGCCTGTCGGGATCCCAGCGATAGATCTTGAAGGATTTGACCCGCTTGGCGCCGGCGGGGGCGGCGAAGGTCTTGCCCTCGCGCACCTTCGAATTTGCGGGCAGCGTGAATTCGACCATGATCTCTCCGCGTCTCTTCTCGTTGCCTCGTCAGTAGACGCGCTTCTTGGGCGGGAAGACCTGCACCTCGTTCGACAGCGTGTACATGTGAACGGCGCGATAATCCAAGGTCACCTTGCCCGCAGCGTCGCGCCAGGCGACCGTGTGCTTCATCCAGTTCTGATCGTCGCGCTCGGGGAAGTCCTCGCGCGCATGCGCGCCGCGGCTTTCCGTGCGATTGAGCGCCGAATGGAGCGAGACCACCGCCTGTGCCATGAGATTGTCGAGCTCGAGCGCCTCGACGAGATCGGTGTTCCAGATCATCGAGCGGTCATTGATGCCGAGCTCGCCCATCGAGCCCGCGACATCGTCGATCTTGCGCACGCCCTCCTCGAGAATCTCGGCAGTGCGAAATACGGCGCAATTGTTCTGCATCGTCTTCTGCATGCCGAGGCGGATCTCGCCGGCCTTCAATCGACCCTTGGCATTGCGCACCCGATCGAGCCGCGCAATGGCTTCGTCGCTCACGCCATTGACCAGCGGTTTGTGGGGCGCCGAAGGTTGCACGATCTCGGCGGCGCGATGCGCAGCGGCACGGCCGAAGACGACGAGGTCGAGGAGCGAATTGGTGCCGAGGCGGTTCGCGCCATGCACCGAGACGCAAGCGGCCTCGCCGATCGCCATCAGGCCGGGGACCACGCGGTTGGGGTCATCCTTGGTCGGGTGGATGACCTCGCCGTGATGATTGGTCGGGATGCCGCCCATATTGTAGTGCACGGTCGGCAGGATCGGGATCGGCTCGCGCGTCACATCGACACCGGCGAAGATCTTCGCCGTCTCGGAGATGCCGGGCAGCCGCTCATGTAGCACCTTGGGATCGAGATGCTCCAGATGCAGCAGGATGTGGTCCTTGTTGGGACCGCAGCCGCGGCCTTCGCGGATCTCGATCGTCATCGCGCGGCTCACCACGTCGCGCGATGCCAAATCCTTGGCCGAAGGCGCATAGCGCTCCATGAAACGCTCGCCCTCGGAGTTGGTGACGTAGCCGCCTTCGCCGCGCGCGCCCTCGGTGATGAGGCAGCCGGCGCCATAGATGCCGGTCGGATGGAACTGGATGAACTCCATGTCCTCGAGCGCCAAGCCGGCACGCAGCACCATGGCATTGCCGTCGCCCGTGCAGGTATGGGCCGAAGTGCAGGAGAAATAGGCGCGGCCATATCCTCCGGTCGCGAGCACCACCATATGCGCGCGGAAGCGGTGGAGCGTGCCGGTTTCGAGATCCCAGGCGAGCACGCCGCGGCAGGCACCCTCGTCATCCATCACGAGATCGAGCGCGAAATACTCGACGAAGAACTCGGCATTGTGCCTGAGGCATTGTTGATAGAGCGTGTGGATGATGGCATGGCCCGTGCGGTCGGCGGCGGCGCAGGCGCGCTTCGCCATCGCCTCGCCATACTTGATGGTATGGCCGCCGAAGGGCCGCTGATAGATGAGCCCCTGCTCGGTGCGCGAGAAAGGCACGCCGTAATGTTCGAGCTCGATCACCGCCGGAATGGCGTTGCGGCACATATATTCGATCGCGTCCTGGTCGCCGAGCCAGTCGGAGCCCTTGACCGTGTCGTACATGTGCCAGCGCCAGTCATCCTCGCCCATATTGCCGAGCGCGGCGCTGATCCCGCCCTGCGCTGCGACCGTGTGACTGCGCGTCGGAAAGACCTTGCTGATGCAGGCGGTCTTCAACCCCGCTGCGACCATGCCGAGGGTCGCGCGCAACCCCGCGCCGCCCGCGCCCACGACGACGACGTCATAGGCGTGATCGGTGATCTGATATGCCGAGTTCATGGCCTCAGCCTCCGAAGGCGATGCGCAGCACGGCGAAGATGCCGGCGACGGCGAGCGCGAGCGACAAGAGCCGCATCACCACGAGCGCCGGAATCTTCAGCCACTCGGAATGAATATAGTCCTCGATCACCACCTGTAACCCCAGCGCGCCGTGATAAAAGACGAAGGCGACCAGCAGAATGGTCAGGATGGCGCTGAGCGGGCCGTGCAACCATGCCAGGACGGTGGCGCGGTCGGCGCCGGCATGCGCGATGATCGTGGCAACGAACCACAGGCCCAGCACCACGAGCGCGACCGCGCTCACGCGCTGCGCCCACCAATGCTCGACGCCCTCTTTGGCCGAGCCGAGACCGATCGCTTGGCTCAGCGGCGTGCGCAGGCGCTGGCGTTCCATCGTCCTCATCCCCTCATGAGCAGGCCGGCGATCCAGGCGATGATCGTCAGCGCCGATGCCGCACCCACCGCCGTCCAGCCGGAGAGATAGGTCGTTCGGAGATCGAGGCCGTGACCGGTGTCCCAGACGAGATGGCGGATGCCGTTGCAGAGATGATAGAAGAAGGAGAAGGTCCAGCCGAACAGCAGAAGCAGTCCGAGCCAAGAGCCGAAGAACCACTGCGCGTCGGCGAAAGCCGCATCGCTCGTCGCCGCGGCCACCAGCCACCACACCAGAAAGACTGCACCGGCGGAGAGCGCCACGCCGGTGGCGCGGTGGCTGATCGAAAGCACCGAAGTGATTTGCGGCTTGTAGATCTGAAGATGGGGCGAAAGCGGCCGTTCGGCAGGCGTCATCCGGAGAGCCCTTAGGGGCTGCGCAGCGGGCGGCGCAGCGATGTGTCGCGGATTGGTCTAACCCGCTGATTCTGCCAAGTCAACGCTGCCGCCCCGCGAGAACCGCCGCATGGCATTGTCGCCGGCTCCGTCAAAACCTTCGGCGGCTGTGGAAAAGCTTGGGGATGGGGCAAGGACAGGCTGTGCAAATCGCGTAATCTTTTGCACAGAAATCTTCGAATGAAGCAACAAAAATGCTTGCTCGGAGGGGATCGTCGGCTCGATCATTTTGCCATGGCTCGCGAGAGCGCGGACCTCTTCGATCGATGATCTCAGGTCCATCTGGCGGTGGGCGAGAGGTCGGGGATCGCAAGGGATCGGCGCCAAGTCTGCCCTTCGCGGCAGGTTCTCCGGGCGGTGCGGCCGGTGCGTCATGGCATCGGCGCATCGAGGCGGGTGCTTCCATACCCGCTCCGATCTCTGGGCGACGCTCGCTCCTTCGGAAGCAGGCGGCGCCACGCCGAGCGCGGCTCTTCGGGGCACATCCTCGGTTGCAGATCGGCGCGATGCAGGGGGTGCGCGCCGGTCGGAGCCCGTCATGGGCCCGCCCCGGATAATGGCGGCGTCCCGCCCGGACGCCGCAGGCGGTGGGAGCAAGCCCATCCGCTCGTTGGGCCAGGGAGTCGGCAGCGGCTCCCGAGGGGCGTCAGGCGCACCCGCAAGGGCGTCACCTGGCGCCTCTCGCTTTTCCGGGAGACGACTTGGAATCCGCCACCATCCTGCTGATCGCAGCCGCCAGCATCGTCATCGGCACCGCCATCGGCGCGACCGGCATCGGCGGCGTTCTGCTTGTTCCCGCGCTGTCCTTCGGTGCGGGCGTGCCGATCCGCGCCGCCATCGCGATCGCTTTATGGAGCTATCTATGGAGCGGGCTCGTCGCCGTCGCGCTCTATGCGCGCCGCGGCTCGATCGACCGCGCTGCCGTCACCAGGATCGGCATGGGCGCCTTGCCGGGGGCGCTGCTCGGCGCGAAGGCGACCTCGCTGGTGCCGGGGAACATCCTCTCCGCGCTGATCGCGGGTCTGCTCTTGGCGGCGGGCATCAACGCGCTGCGTCCGGCGCTGCCGGCCGCGCCCGCGTCTCGCTCTCTTTCCGGCATCACCCTTCTCGCGCTCGGTGCGCTTACCGGCTTCGCGGCGGCTCTCATCGGCGCCGGCGGCGCCGTCATCCTGGTGCCGCTCCTGGTGATGCTCGGTCAGCCCGTGCTCCTGGCGATCGGTCTCGGCCAGGCCGTGCAATTGCCCATCGCGGCGATCGCCACCTTGGTCAATCTCGCCGACGGCGTCGTCGATTTCCGGCTGGGCAGCGTGGTCGCGGTGGCGCTTACGCTCGGCATCGTCGCCGGCGTGCCGCTGGCCCATGCCCTGCCGCAAGCGCGGCTGCGGCGGCTCCTCGCCGCGTTCATGGCGCTGGCGGGCTTCGCGGCCCTGCTGCGCCTCGCACTCAGCGCGGCATGAGCACCCAGTAATCGAGATCGAGCACGACGGCGGCATGGTAGGCGTCGCCTTCCCGATCCGGGAAATCGGCGCAGGCGTGGTCTTTCGCCGCCACCGTCCTGAGCCTGAGCGCGCCGAGATCGCTCCGGCCGGCGATCTCGGCCTTGTCGATGACCGCACTCCAGGCATAGATCGTGTCGCCGGCAAAGCTCGGCGCGACATGCCGCCCGCCATTGAGCGCCGCTAGGCGGAAGGCATTGCCGAGGCCGTTGAAGCTCAGCGCGCGCGCCAGGCTGATGATGTGGCCGCCATAAATGAGCCGGCGTCCGAACCGGCCTGTGCTCTCGCTGTGCTGGTTGAAATGCACCTTGGCGGTATTCTGGTAGAGCCGCGTCGCCATGGCATGCTCGGTCTCCTCGATCGTCATGCCGTCGACATGATCGATGCGATCGCCCACGGCGTAGTCGCTCCAGCCATGTCGCGATCCGGCAAGGCCGCGATCATAGCGCCGGACGTCGAGGCCCGGCGGCAGGACGAGATCCGCCACCGACACCGCTTCCGGCAGCTTCGGTACGCGCGTCTCGGGGGCGGGCGAGGCCTTGTCGCGCTTCCTCACCATTACCCAGCGGACATAGTCGAGGATGCTCTCGCCGCGCTGATTGAAGCCTTGCGAGCGGACATAGACGGTGCCGGTCTGGCGGTTGGAGTTCTCGCGCAGGCCGATGACTTCCGAGCGCGCCGTCACCGTGTCGCCGGGATAGAGCGGTTGGCCGAAGATACCGGCGGCGTATCCCAAATTGGCGACGGCGTTGACCGAGATGTCCGGCACCGTCTTGCCGAAGACGAGGTTGAAGGTGAGGACATCGTCGAGCGGCGCCCGTCTGAAGCCGAGGGACTGCGCGAAAGGGTCGCTCGAATTGGCGGCAAAGCGCGTGCCGGTAAGCGCGAGATAGAGCGCGGCATCCGCCTCGCTCACCGTGCGCGGCGTCGCGTGATGGAGGATCTCGCCGAGCGCGAAATCCTCGAAGAAGCGGCCGGGATCGGTCTTGGTCATGGGATCACGCGCGCTCCATCTCGGTGATCTGGTCCGCGAGCAGAACGGTGCGGCGTGCGTCCTCGACATGCAGGTTCTCGATGAGCTTGCCGTCGACGAGCACGACGCCCTTGCCCGCCGCCTCGGCTTCCGCATGGGCGGCGATGACCCGGCGCGACCATTCGACCTCCTCCTGCGTCGGCGCGAAGGCGTCGTTGGCGGCGGCGATCGTCTTGGGATGGATGAGCGTCTTGCCATCGAAGCCAAGCTCGCGCCCCTGCCGGCAGCTCTCGGCGAAGCCGGTGTCATCGGCCAAGTCGAGATGGACGCCGTCGAGCGCGGCAAGCCGGTAGGCGCGCGCGGCGAGGAGGCAAAGGCCGAGCGCGGTGATCATGGGCAATCGCTCGCGGGTGTGGCGCGCATGGAGATCCTTGGCGAGGTCGGAGGTGCCCATGACCAGGGCGGCGACGCGTGGACTCGATGCCGCGATCTCCTCGGCATGCAGCATGCCGAGCGGCGTCTCCATCATGCACCACAGCGCGAGGCTCGACGGCGCGCCGGCGGCGACGAGAAGCGCTTCCGCCTGACGCACCATGTCGGCGCTCTCGACCTTGGGCAGCAGCACGGCATCGACCTTCATCACCGCCGCCGCGGCGAGATCGTCATAGCCCCACGGCGTCGCGAGGCCATTGACGCGCACCACAAGCTCGCGCCGGCCGTAGCCGCCGGCGCGGACGGCGGTCGCGACATTGGCGCGCGCCATCGCCTTCGCGTCCGGCGCCACGGCGTCCTCAAGGTCGAGGATCAGCGCATCGGCCGGCAATCCCCGCGCCTTTTCCATGGCGCGCGTATTCGAACCGGGCATGTAGAGTACGCTGCGGCGCGGGCGCGGCGTTGCGGCCATGACGATCGGTCTCCTCCTTGTGCGAAACGGGCGGTACTATAGCGGCAGGGCGTGGCGGAGACGACCAGTTCCCAAGAGAGTCCTCCCCTGTCATCGTGACGCAGGAGAACACAGGTGATCGAAGGCATCAGCGCCGTCACCCTCGCCACGCACGATATGCAGCGCGCCGTTCGCTTCTACGTCGCGCTCGGTTTTGAGATTGCGCATGGCGGCGAAGATACCGCCTTCACCAGCTTGCGCGCCGGCGCGGGCTATCTGAATCTGATCGCGCAGCCCGTCGAGCGACGATGGGCATGGTGGGGGCGCGTGATCCTTTACGTTTCCGATGTCGACCGGCTCTATGCGCGAGCGCTGACGGCCGGCTGCCGGCCCGAAGCGCCACCCCGTGACGCCGAATGGGGCGAACGCTTCTTCCACCTGACGGACCCGGACGGCCATGAGCTGAGTTTTGCGCGGCCGCTCCCATCGGGCGGAAAGATGCCCTAATTTCCAGTCGCAGGAGGAGTCATCATGACCGACGCGTTGCGCACTCCCGACGACCGTTTCGCCAAGCTTCCCGGCTACGGCTTCGCGCCGCACTACGTGGACGACCTCGCCGGGTACCAGGGATTGCGGCTCCACTATCTCGACGAGGGGCCGCGCGATGCCAAATCCGTGTTCCTTTGTCTCCACGGCCAGCCGAGCTGGAGCTATCTCTACCGCAAGCTCATTCCTTTCGTGACGCAAGCGGGCCATCGCGCCGTCGCGCCCGATTATTTCGGCTTCGGCCGCTCCGACAAGCCGGTCGCGGATGCGGTCTATACCTACGACTTCCACCGCAACGCGCTCGTCGCATTGATCGAGCGCCTCGAGCTGCGCAATGTCACGCTGGTCTGTCAGGATTGGGGCGGGCTCCTGGGCTTGACCCTGCCGCCGGCAATGCCGGAGCGCTTCACCAGGCTGCTCATCATGAATACGGCGCTCGGCACCGGCGACCGGCCGCTCACCGAGGGGTTCCTCGCCTGGCGCGCCTGGTGCGCGGCCAATCCCGACATGGCCGTCGGCAAGCTCATGTCGCGCGCCTGTCCGATCCTTTCGCCCGAAGAAGCCGCCGCCTATGACGCGCCCTTCCCCGACATCCGCTACAAGGCCGGCGTACGCCGCTTCCCGCAACTCGTGCAGGACAATCCCGATGCCGGCGGCGCCGCGCTGTCGCGCCAGGCCCGCGATTGGTGGCAGAAAGAATGGTCGGGCAAGACCTTCATGGTGATCGGCATGCAGGACCCGGTGCTGGGGGCGCCCGTGATGCGCGCCATGGCGCAGCTCATCCGCGGCTGCCCGCCGCCCTTGGAGCTCGCCGAGGCCGGTCATTTCGTGCAGGAATGGGCCGACCGCTTCATGCCGCAAGCATTGAAGGCGCTCGCCTGAGGTGGCGATCCTCTCGATCCAATCGGCGGTCGCCTATGGCCATGTCGGCAATTCCGCCGCGGTGTTCCCGCTCCAGCGCTTGGGCCACGAGGTCTGGCCGATCGACACGGTGCAGCTCTCGAATCATACCGGCTATGGCGCATGGCGCGGTCGTGCCTGGGGTGCGAACGACATCGCCGAAGTGGTCCGCGGCATCGACGAGCGCGGCGCGCTCAAACGTTGCGAGGCCGTGCTCTCGGGCTATCTCGGCGAAGCCGCGCTGGGGGACGCGGTGTTGGACGGCGTGGCGCGTGTCAAATCCGCCAATCCGCAAGCGCTCTATTGCTGCGACCCCGTCATCGGCGACGACCACAGCGGCGTCTTCGTCCGCCCGGGCATCATCGACTTCTTTCGCGATCGCGCGATTCCGGCCGCCGACATCGTGACACCCAATCGCTTCGAGCTCGCCTTGCTCACGGGCGCGGCCGTGGCGGACATGAAAGATGCCGTCGCGGCAACCGCGATACTGCGCGCGCGCGGACCTCGCTTGGTGCTGGTGACCAGCCTTCCCGCCGCAGAGGGCGAGATCGCCATGATGGCGGCGGGCAGAGAGGGAGCGTGGCTCGTCACGACACCGCGTCTGCCGATCGTCGCGAATGGCGCGGGCGATCTCGCCGCGGCGCTGTTCCTGGGATTCTATCTCCGTGGCCGCGACCCCGCGGCGGCGCTGGAGCAAACCGCGGCCGCGGTCTTCGCGATCATCGAAGCGACCTTCAGAGCGGGCGAAGGCGAGTTGCAGATCGTCGCGGCACAGGAGGCGATTGTGTCGACCCCGCGGCCGTTCAGTTCCACCTGCGTCGCCTGATGTTGATGCCGTCATGCCCGTGCTGGTCAATGACGAGCACGGCCATGACGATGCAGGGGCGCTCTAAGGGCCAGCACCCCGCGCCATCTCGTGCCGAATCTCCGCGACGATCTCGAACGACCTGAGACGCGCCGCGTGGTCGAAGATCTGCGCGGTAATCATCAGCTCGTCGGCGCCTGTCCGGGCGATGAAGGCCTCGAGCCCACGCCGCACCGCCTCGGGCGAGCCGACAATCGCGCAGGAGAGCGCACGCGCCACCATCGCCTGCTCGCGCGGCGAGAGGTGGCGCTCGACGTCATCGACCGGCGGCGGGAGCTGACCGGGCTCTCCGCGGCGGAGATTGGCGAAGGCTTGTTGAAGCGAGGTGAAGAGGCGCCGCGCCTCTTCATCCGTTGCGGCGGCGAAGACATTGAGGCCCAGCATCACGTAAGGCTTCGCGCCGTCTTGGGACGGGCGAAAATTGGCGCGGTAGAGCGCGATCGCCTCGGTGAGCTGATCCGGCGCGAAATGCGAGGCGAAGGCATAGGGGAGGCCGAGCGCGGCGGCGAGCTGCGCGCCATAGAGGCTGGAACCCAGAATCCAGATCGGCACGTTCTGGCCCGCGCCCGGAACCGCACGCACGCGCTGCCCAGGCTCGACGGGACGGAAATAGCTCACGAGTTCGACGACATCCTGCGGAAAACTGTCGATGTTCGAATCGAGATTGCGTCGCAAGGCATAGGCGGTGAGCTGGTCGGTACCGGGGGCGCGGCCGATGCCAAGATCGATACGGCCGGGATAAAGCGCTTCGAGCGTGCCGAACTGTTCCGCGATGACAAGCGGCGCGTGGTTGGGCAGCATCACCCCGCCGGCGCCGACGCGGATCGTCGAGGTGCCCTCCGCAACATAGCCGATGGCGACAGAGGTTGCGGCACTGGCGATGCCGGGCATGTTGTGATGCTCGGCGAGCCAGTAGCGATGATAGCCCCAGCTTTCGGCATGGCGCGCGAGGTCGCGCGAGTTCCTGAGCGCCTGGCCCGCGCTGCTGCCTTGAGCGATCGGCGAGAGATCAAGGACCGAGAAGGGGATCATTCCCGGCCCTACCGCGAGGTCGCGTACGCAGAGCCGAACAGAAGCACGTCATTGCGAGCGTAGCGAAGCAATCCAGAGCTAGCGACCGAACATCCGAATTGGATTGCTTCGTCGGCGATGCCTCCTCGCGATGACGCTGTTCGAAGCAAATCCGCCGCCTAACGCCGCGCCGCCTTGACCCGCGTGCTCAGATAGTCGCTCGCCAAGACCTCGGCGATCTGCACCGCGTTGAGGGCGGCACCCTTGCGCAGATTGTCGGCGACGACCCAGAGGCTCAACCCATGCGGCACGGTCGGATCGCGGCGGATGCGGCTCACATAGACGGGATCCTCGCCTGCCGATTCCTGCGGCGTCACATAGCCTTCGTCCACGCGGTGATCGACGACGCTGACGCCCGGCGCCTGGCGCAACGCGGCGCGCGCTTCCTCGACCGAGAGCGGTCGCTCGAACTCGACATTGACCGCTTCGGCATGGCCGATGAAGACCGGCACGCGCACGCAGGTGGCGGTGACGGCGATGTCGGGATCGAGGATCTTGCGCGTCTCGACCGCCATCTTCCACTCCTCCTTGGTCGAGCCGTCCTCCATGAAGACGTCGATGTGGGGAATGACGTTGAAGGCGATCTGCTTGGTGAACTGCTCCTTCTTGATGGGATCGTTCACATAGATGGCGCGCGTCTGGTTGAAGAGCTCGTCCATGGCCTCGCGACCCGCCCCCGAGACGGATTGATATGTCGCCACCACCACGCGCTTGATCTTTGCGAGATCGTGCAGCGGCTTCAGCGCCACCACCATCTGCATGGTCGAGCAATTGGGGTTGGCGATGATGCCGCGCTTCTTGTATTGCGCGATGGCGCCGGGATTGACCTCGGGCACGACCAGCGGCACCTCGGGGTCCATGCGGAATTGCGAGGTGTTGTCGATGACGATGGCGCCCGCCTTCGCCGCGCGCGGCGCATGCACCGCCGACACTTTGGCGCCGGGCGAGAACAAGGCAATATCGACGCCCTTGAAGTCGAAGCGGTCGAGATCCTTCACCTTCAGGAGATCATCCTCGCCGAAAGACACCTCGCCCCCGGCCGAACGCTCGGAGGCGATCGCATGAACCTCCGAGACGGGGAACTGACGCTCGGCGAGAATACTCAGCATCTCGCGACCGACATTGCCGGTGGCGCCGACCACCGCGACCTTGAAACCCATCGCATCGACTCCGTTGGGGAAGAGCGCAAGACAAGCCGTTCACTTACGATGTCGGCCCCCGCTTGACAAGGGGCGCACCATCGGCGCGCCTCTAAGCAATTGATATCGTTCGGAGAGCTTTGAAGTACGGACATCGCCGACGCGACGGCCTCAACCCGTGGAAGGGAGAGCGCGAGCGGCGCATGCCGCGTATTTTTGCGGCGGGCGCCGCCGGATTCGTGTATGTCGAGCCGCCGCCCTCCGCAGAGTGACGCGTCATGCCCGATTTCCGTCTCGACGCCGCCTCCCTCCTCCCGCTTTTCCGTCCAAGCTCGATCGCCGTCATCGGGGCGTCGGCCGACGCCGGCAAGCTCGGCAGCATTCCCCTCATTCACATGAAGACGAGCGGCTTTCACGGCGCGCTCTACCCCGTCAATCCGAAGGCGCCAGTGGTGCAGGGCTTGCCGGCCTTTCGGAACATCCTCGACGTGCCGGGACCGGTGGATCTCGCCATCATCTCCGTTCCGGAGGCGCAAGTCATGGCGGCGATGCGCGACTGCGCCCGAAAGGGCGTGCGCGCGGTGATCCTCTTCACCTCGGGCTTCGCCGAGATCGGCGCCGCCGGAGCGCAAGCGCAAGAGGAGATCAAGGCGATTGCGCGCGACGCCGGCATGCGGCTCCTCGGCCCCAACTGCATGGGCCTCATCAATTTCACCAATGGCGTCGTCGCCACGTTTCACCTGGCCTTCGGGCCGGGCCTCGCGCCGCCGGGACGCATCGGTCTCATCAGCCAGAGCGGCGCCTTCGGCGGGCTTGCCTATCAGGTGGCGCAGGACCGCAAGCTCGCCTACAGCCTCATCCTCACCACCGGCAATGAGGGCGATATCGATGTCGCCGACGGCATCGCCTATCTCGCGGAGGATCCTGAGACTGCGGTGATCCTGCTTTATATCGAAGGCTGTCGCGACGGCGCCAAGCTCAGCCATGCGCTGGCGCGAGCGCGTGCCAGGCGCAAGCCGGTCGTCTGCATCAAGGTCGGGCGGACCGAGGCCGGCATCGCCGCGGTCCAATCGCACACGGCGGCCCTCACCGGCGCCGACGAGATCTTCGACGCGATGTTCCGTCAGTACGGCGTCTATCGCGCCTCGACCATGGAGGAGTTCTTCGATATCGGCTATGCCGCCGCCCAAGCGCCCGAGCTGCCACGCGACGACCGGATCGGCATCGTTACCGTGTCGGGTGGTGTGGGCGTGCTCATGGCGGATACGGCGGCGGCGCGCGGGCTCGATGTCGCGCCGGCATCGCCAAAGCTGCAAGACGGCGTTCGCGCCATGGTCCCTTTCGCGGCGACGCGCAATCCGATCGACGTCACCGGCCAGATCGTCGGCGATATGGGGATTCTCGATCGCACGCTCGAGATGACGCTCGCCGATGGGGGATATCCAAGCCTCGCCGCCTTCATCGGCTCGATCGGACGCTCGCCCGTCAATGGGCCACGCTACATGGAGGTGTTTGCGCGATTGCGCCGGAGCCATCCGCGCGCGCTCCTCGCCGTCGCCTGCCTGCACAATCCCGAATTCCGCGCGGCGCTCGACGCCGCGGGCTGTCTTCTCTTCGATGAGCCGACCCACGCCATCCGCGCCATCGCGGCGCTCGTCAATTTCCGCCGCGGCTTCGACGCGCCGCCGCCGCTCTCGGGCGAGTTGCCGGCGGCGGAGCCTCTTCCAGCCGGCCCGTGCGATGAGGCAACGGCGCTCGCGATGCTCCAGCGGGCAGGCATTCCGGTCATGACCCATCGCGTCGTGCACTCGGCCGCGGAGGCGGCCGAAGCGGCGGCGGCGCTGGGCCTGCCGGTCGTGCTCAAGATCGTCTCGCCGGATATCGCGCACAAGACCGATATCGGCGGCGTCGCGCTCGACCTGACGAGCACCGATGCGGTGCGTCGCGCCTTCGACGAGGTCACGGCCAGAGCCGCGGCGGCACGGCCTGAGGCACGCCTCTCCGGCTGCCTCGTCGCGGCGATGGTGACCGGCGGCGTCGAGACCATCTTGGGCGTGCAATACGACCCGGTCTTCGGTCCCGTCGTGATGTTCGGCCTCGGCGGCGTCTTCGTCGAGGCGCTCAAGGATGTGACATTCCGCTTGGCGCCCTTCGGGGAGGAGGAGGCGCTGCGCATGATCGGCGAATTGCGCGGCCTGGCCGTGCTCCGCGGCGCGCGGGGCCGCCCGCCGGCCGATCTCGAGGCGCTTGCCGCGGCATTGGCCGCGCTGTCGCGCTTTGCGGCGGCGCAAGGACCCGCCCTGCGCAGCCTCGACATCAATCCATTCGTCGTCCTGCCACAAGGCAAGGGCGCGTTGGCTTTGGATGCCGTCATCGTGCCGGCTTGACCTTCGCAATCGCGGCGGACGGACCGCATCGCGTGTTGGTTAATGGTTCCTTAGGCGGTCGTCCTTAGGCTGACGCTTTGCCCCGTGACCGAGGCAGGCGTGCTCGCATGCAGCAGATCCCCTATCGATCTGTCGAAGATGTCGGCATCCACATGCCGCACGCATTCCAGGCGGCGAAAGAGCCGTTGGATGAGGCTTTGCTGACGCGGGTCGCGCTCTGCGCCGGTATGACGCGCGCCTCGGGGATCGTCGCCGCGGCGCAGGAGCTCTCCACCGCTCCCTCGAACAAGCTCAACACCATTATCTATCTCTTGAAGAGCCTTATCTTCGCTCGCTTCCAGCAAACGATCGACGAGGTCGTGACCACGGCGCCGCGCCTGGGGTGCAAGAGCGGCTGCGCCTATTGCTGTCACGTCCGCGTCGAGGCGACGATCCCCGAGGCGATCATGGTCTTCGCTCATCTCATCGACCCGGCCGACCCTCGCCGCCAGCGGGTTCTGGACAATGCGGATCGGTTGCAGTCGATGGACGAGGCGGGACGTATGTTCGCGCGGGTGCCCTGCCCCATGTTGATCGACGACAAATGCTCCATCTACGAGGATCGGCCTCTCATGTGCCGGGCGATGATGGCTGCCGATGCCGCGAAATGCCACGCGGCCTTTCACAGCACATCGAGCGAGAACGAAATCGCGATCGAGCAATTCGTCGATGCGCAATTTTCTGCGTGCGGGGATCAAGCGGCGATGCGCGGCATTCTGAAGGACATGGGTTTGCAACATGACGTCGTCGAGCTCACCCGGGCGGTGGCGGCGATGATTCGCGATCCTGCCATCGTCGAGCGTTGGCTCGCGGGCGAACAGGCTTTCGAGACGGAGCGCGCGCCGGACGATGTCGCGACAGGTGAGGACGGGGCGCGCTCCGCCAAGGATTGATGCGGTTCACGCGATCCGCCAAGTGAACGCCCCATCGCTCGCAACGGCATCGACGCAGACCTCCCAGCGCAGCCTGCGGTCATGGGCGGCAAGGCAGCCGGACCAAAGCTCGTTCCAGAGCTGAAAGGCGATATCGCTTCGGCCGCTGCCCATCAAGCGCCATCCGACCTGGCGCAACGTGATCCCGGCATCCTCCGACACGATCAGCGCCTCATCCCCTTGCGCCGCGGCAAGCCGCCGGAAGAACTCGGCGAAGCCCGTCGCGCCTTCGCGTTCGATCCCGAGCAAGGCCTTCAAGTCGTGGAAATGCTGGAGACCGATGAGATAGGCGGACCGCCCGCCGAGAAATCGCGCCTCCGCCGGCCCGAAGAGCGCGACGAGCTCGGGGAGCGCGCTGCGGACGTAATCCATCGCGTAGTTGCGCCGTGCCTTGTCGAGGCGCTCGGCGGACCAGGCCGGCTCAGGCAAACGCGGAGCTGCGCCGGCGTCGAAAGGCGGCATTTCCTCGCCGCGCGAAAAGCGCAGCCTCTCCTCGGGCCGGAGCACGCGATCGTGCTGATAGAAGTAGCCTTCCAGCGCGTCCTGTCCATCGACGGTCTGCTTGGTGCAGACGAAACCGAGGCGCGGCTCGCGCAGCGACACGCCATTCTCCGCATGCCAGCCGCGCAACATGGCTTGCGACACCTCGCTCGGAATGGCGCAGATCGCGGTTCCCTCCCAGATCCAGCGCGGCGGCGGATAGCGGATCCACGCCTTGCGGTCGCTCTCGCGGCAGTATTCGACGCGGACGCCACCGATCTGGTTCGACAGATAGTGATATTGCGCGGAGGCGACGGCCGGCGGCAGGCTTGAGAGTCCAAGCTTCTCGATACCCGCCAGGAATTTCTCGCGGTGCTGGCGGCGAAAGAGCCGGAACACGAACTCCGCCGCCGCCGGCGCACCGCGGCGGGTGACGACCATCAGGATGAGGCCGGTGATCCACGCATGATAGAGCCGGGCGACCGCTTGGTGACCGCGCTCCATGACGGCGGCACGTCAGGCGAGCTTGTCGAGTTCGCGCAGCACGGTGTCGCCCATCACGGTGGTCGAGACGCGGGCGGTGCCGGCCTGCATGATGTCGGTGGTGCGCACGCCGCTCTTGAGCGCGTTCTGCACGGCGCGCTCGACGAGATCCGCCTCCTCCTTCAAATCGAAGGAATAACGCAGCATCATCGAGAAGGAGAGCACGCAGGCGAGCGGATTCGCGGCGTCCTTGCCGGCAATGTCCGGCGCGCTGCCATGGACGGGCTCGTAAAGCGCCTTGCGGCGCCCGCTCTTGTCGGCAGCGCCGAGCGAGGCCGAGGGCAGCATTCCGAGCGAGCCCGTCAGCATCGCCGCGCAATCCGACAAGAGATCGCCGAAGAGATTGTCGGTGACGATCACGTCGAACTGCTTGGGATTGCGCACGAGCTGCATCGCGCAATTATCCGCATACATATGCGAGAGCTCGACATCGCGATACTCGGCGTCATGGAGCTTCTGCATCTCCTCGCGCCAGAGAATGCCGGATTCCATCACATTGGCCTTCTCGACGGAGCAGACCTTGCCGCGGCGCTTGCGGGCAAGCTCGAAGGCGACGCGGCCGACGCGAATGATCTCGGGCGTGGTGTAGACCTGCGTGTTGATGCCGCGCCGTGTGCCGTCGCGGAGCGTCTCGATGCCGCGCGGCTCGCCGAAATAGACGCCCCCCGTGAGCTCGCGGATGATCATGAGATCGAGGTCCTGGATGACCTCGGGCTTCAGGGTCGAGGCGCCGATCAGCGGTTCGAAGACCAGCGCCGGGCGGAGATTGGCGAAGAGCTCCATCTCCTTGCGCAGGCGGAGAAGACCGCGCTCCGGCTTCGACGCGAAAGGCAGCCCGTCCCATTTGGGGCCGCCGACCGCGCCGAACAGCACCGCATCCGCCGCGAGCGCCGCTTGCATCGTCTTCTCGGCGAGCGGCGTGCCATGCGCGTCATAGGCGGCGCCGCCGACGAGATCCTCGCTCACATCGAAGGTCGCGATGCGTCGCCGGTCGAACCACTCGATCACGCGATAGACCTGCCGCATGACCTCGGGTCCGATGCCGTCGCCGGGCAATATGAGAAGCCTTCTGTTCGCCGCCATGTCGTTTATCCGAAGTTCCTGTTATGCCCAGAGCCAGGGCTGGCTCAACCGGTTCTTTTCCTCGAAGGCGGCGATCGCCGGCGCCTTCTCGAGTGTAAGGCCGACATCGTCGAGGCCGTTCAAGAGGCAATGCTTGCGGAAGGGATCGATCTCGAACTTGACGATCGCGCCATCGGGCCGCGTGATCGTCTGGCTGGCGAGATCGATGGTGAGGCGCGCATTGGCGCCCTTGCGCGCATCGTCCATGAGCTCGTCGACGATCTCCTGCGGCAGCTTGATCGGGAGAATGCCGTTCTTGAAGCAGTTGTTGTAGAAGATGTCGGCGAAGCTCGCCGCGATGACGCAGCGTATGCCGAAATCGAGGAGCGCCCAGGGCGCGTGCTCGCGCGAGCTGCCACAGCCGAAATTCTCTCCGGCCACCAGGATTTTGGCCTGGCGATAGGCCGGTTTGTTCAGGATGAAATCGGGATTTTCCGAACCATCCTCGCGATAGCGCATCTCGTCGAACAGCACCTTGCCGAGCCCGGTGCGCTTGATCGTCTTCAGATGCTGCTTCGGGATGATCTTGTCGGTATCGACATTGATCATGGGAAGCGGCGCGGCAATCCCCTCGAGCGTGGTGAATTTCTCCATGACGACCCTGACCGACTTTCATCGTTGCGGAGGCGCCGCAGTATTGCCAAAGGAGCGCGGGCATGAAAGGGGTCACGTGAGAGACAGGCGCCTTTACTCCGCCGACAACCTCCGATAGATTGGCGCCATGCTGCGCTCGATGAAGAAACGCGACACCCGCAAGACTCCCTCACCGGGGGCGTCGGGAGTGCGCGCGTTCTGAGCTTCGCCGCGTCAGCAGATCCCAAGGCCCCGCCGGTTCGGTCGGGGCCTTTTCGTTTGGTCCCGCCGCTCCGGCCCGATGGAGAAGAGCATGGACCTCAACGAACAGATGCCCTTGCGGGACCGATCCGCCCCCGCCGTCGCCATCGTCGGAGCGACCGGTGCCGTCGGCGCGGAAATCCTGCGCTGCCTGGAACGCCGCCGCTTTCCGGTCTCGCGGCTGAAACTCCTCGCTTCCGCTCGATCGGCGGGCAGGACGATGATATTCCGACGAGGACCGGTCGCCGTCGAGGAGTTGACGGAGCGGAGCTTCGACGGAATCGACCTCGCGCTCTTCTCGGCGGGAAGCGCCGTCTCGAAGCGTTTTGCTCCGATCGCCGTCGCGCGCGGCGCGGTCGTCATCGACAATTCCTCGGCCTTTCGCCGAGATCCCGAGGTGCCACTGGTAGTGCCGGAGATCAATGCCGCGGCGATCGGGCGCCACCGCGGCATCATCGCTAACCCCAATTGCGTCGCGGCCATCGCGACGATGGCGCTCTGGCCCATTCACCGCGAGAACCGTGTCCAGCGCCTGACCCTCGCCACCTATCAAGCAGCTTCAGGCGCGGGGGCGGCGGCCATGGCGGAACTGCAAGACTCGACGCGGGCGTCTCTGGAAGGCAGAGGCTATGAGCACCGCGCCCTGCTCCACCCCAGCGCCTTCAACCTCTTCAGTCACGACACCCGCATCGATCCGGAGACCCTCTACAACGAGGAGGAGATCAAGGTCATGAACGAGACGCGGAAGATCCTCGGCGATCCCGCGATCCGCATCGGTGCGACCTGCATCCGCGTCCCCGTCCTGCGCGCGCATTCGCTCGCCATGACCGTCGAATGCGAGCAGCCGATCGCGCCTGAGGAGGTGCGCCGGCTTCTCGTGAGCGCCCCCGGCATTCGCGTCGTCGACGATGCCGTGCGCAATTATTTCCCGATGCCCAAGGACGCTTCCGGCGAGGACGACATTCTCGTCGGGCGCATCCGCCGCGACCTCGGCGATCCCAGCGGAAAATCGATCGCGATGTTCGTATCGGGCGATCAATTGCTGAAGGGCGCGGCACTCAATGCGGTTGAGATCGCCGAGCACCTGATACCACGGGCCGCGACAGCAGGAGAGGCAAGATGAGCGAGCTTTGCCGTTTGCACACGGAAGATCTCGTCGCATTTCATCAGCGGGCGACGGAACGCTACACCGCCTACGCCAAGCTCGGTCTTCGTCTCGACCTCACGCGCGGCAAACCCTCGTCCGAGCAGCTCGATCTCTCGAATGCGCTGCTCGAGCTTCCCGGGCGGACGGATCACATTTCCACCGAGGGCGGCGATTGCCGCAACTACTACGGCGATCTGCGTGGCCTGCCCGAGGCGCGTGCGCTGTTCTCAGGCATGCTCGGTGCGCCGGTCGAGCAATGCCTCGTGGGCGGCAATTCGAGCCTCGCGCTCATGCATGACGCGATCGTCTATGCCCTTCTCCATGGCGTGCCGGAGAGCCGCGCCGCCTGGTCCGCCGAAGGCCCGATCGCCTTCCTGTGTCCCTCGCCCGGCTATGACCGGCATTTCGCCATTTGCGAGGCCTATGGCATCCGCATGATCCCCGTGGCGCTCACCGGGCACGGGCCCGATATGGCAATGGTCGAACGTCTTGTCGGCGATGACCCCAACATCAAGGGCATGTGGTGCGTGCCGAAATACAGCAACCCCACGGGCGAGATCTACTCGGATGAGACGGTCGAGCGGCTGGCCTCGATGCGGACGGCCGCGCCGGATTTCCGCCTGTTCTGGGACAATGCCTATGCGGTTCATCACTTGACGGAGAAGCGTCACGACATCGCGAACATCATTGACGCCTGCGCCCGCCATGGTCATGCCGACCGCGCGCTGGTTTTCGCGTCCACCTCCAAGATCACCTTCGCGGGCGCCGGATTGGCGCTGTTCGCCGGCTCGAAGGAAAATCTCTCCTGGTTCACGCGGCATATGGGCCGGCGCACGATCGGCGCCGACAAGCTCAATCAGCTCCGCCATGTCCGGATGTTGCGAGATGCGCAAGGGCTCGCCGCCTTGATGGAGCGGCACCGGCAGCTCCTCGTCCCGAAATTCCGCGCGGTGGATGAGATCTTCGCCGAGCTCCTCGGCGGCACGGGTGCGGCGTCCTGGACCAAGCCCGAAGGCGGGTACTTCGTCAGCCTGAACGTGGCCCAAGGTTGCGCCAAGCGCGTCGTCGAGCTCGGCCGGGCGGCCGGCATCGCCATGGTCTCCGCCGGACAGACCTTTCCCTATGGCCGCGATCCTCAGGACAGCAACATCCGCATCGCCCCCTCCTTTGCGCCCGTCGCCGAGGTCAAAGAGGCGGCCCGGGGCGTGGCGCTATCGGCGCTGCGCGCGGCGGCGGAGAAGCTCCTGGGGGAGCGCGGCGTGACGCCAAACCAAGCGGATCGCAAATGAGCGGTGCTTGCGCTCAGCCGAGCTTCCGCACATCGGCGAGATGCCCCGTCACCGCTGCCGCCGCGGCCATCGCGGGGCTCACGAGGTGGGTGCGGCCGCCGCGGCCTTGCCGGCCCTCGAAATTGCGGTTCGAGGTCGAGGCGCAGCGCTGGCCCGGCTCGAGCTTGTCGGGGTTCATGGCAAGGCACATCGAGCAGCCGGGCTCGCGCCATTCGAAGCCCGCCTCGCGGAAGATGCGATCGAGCCCTTCTTCCTCGGCCTGGTGCTTCACCAAGCCCGAGCCCGGCACGACCATGGCACTGACGCCGGCCGCGACCTTGCGGCCCTTGGCGATCGCGGCGGCGGCGCGCAGGTCCTCGATGCGGCCATTGGTGCAGGAGCCGATGAAGACGCGCTGCACCGGCAGCTCGGCGAGCGGCGTGCCGGGTTTCAAGCCCATATAGTCGAGCGAGCGCTCCATCGCCTGGCGCCGGCTCTCATCCGCCTCGTCGGCCGGGTTCGGCACCTTGCCGGTGATCGGCAGCACATCCTGCGGGCTCGTGCCCCAGGTCACTTGCGGCACGATCGAGGCGGCATCGATCTTGACGACCGTGTCGTATTGCGCGCCGGGATCGGAGGGGAGCGTCTTCCAATAGGCCACCGCCTGCTCCCAGGCGGCACCCTTGGGCGCGTAGGGGCGGCCCTTCAGATAGGCGAAGGTCGTCTCGTCGGGCGCGATGAGCCCGGCGCGCGCGCCTGCCTCGATCGACATGTTGCAGACCGTCATGCGGCCTTCCATCGAGAGGCCGCGGATGGCGCTGCCGGCATATTCGATGACATGGCCCGTGCCGCCCGCCGTCCCGATGCGGCCGATGATGCCGAGGATCAGGTCCTTGGCGGTGACGCCCAAGGGCAATTCGCCCTCGACCGCGACCAGCATGTTCTTCGCCGGCTGCTGGATCAGCGTCTGCGTCGCCAAGACATGCTCGACCTCGGAGGTGCCGATGCCGAAGGCGAGCGCGCCGAAGGCGCCATGCGTCGCCGTATGGCTGTCGCCGCAGACGATCGTCATGCCGGGCTGGGTCAGCCCCTGCTCGGGGCCGATGATGTGGACGATGCCCTGGCGGATGTCGTCGACGGCGAAATAGGGGACGCCGAATTCCTTGACGTTGCGCTCCAGCGTCTCGACCTGGAGCCGGCTCTCGGGCTCGGTGATCCCCTTGCTGCGGTCGGTCGTCGGCAGGTTGTGATCGGCGACGGCGATGGTCGCGTCGGGCCTGCGCACCTTGCGCTTGCTCATGCGCAAGCCCTCGAAGGCCTGCGGGCTCGTCACCTCATGGACAAGATGGCGGTCGATATAGAGAAGGCAGGTGCCGTCGGCCTGGCGGTCGACGAGATGGCTGTCCCAGATCTTATCGAAGAGCGTCCGCGGCTTGCCCATGATCCCCGTCCCCGCTTGCGCCGATCTCAGGAGGCGGCCTGCTCGCCTTCGGGAGCGGCACCCGCCTCGCCCTCCGTCTCGCGGCCGCGTTCGGCGATGCGCGCCGCCTTGCCGGTGCGGCCGCGGAGATAATAGAGCTTGGCGCGGCGCACCGAGCCGTGGCGGACCACTTCGATCGCGGTCACCCGCGGCGAATAGAGCGGGAAGATGCGCTCGACGCCTTCGCCATAGGAGATCTTGCGCAAGGTGAAGTTCGAGTTGACGCCGGCATTCTTGCGGGCGATGCACACGCCTTCGAAGGCCTGGATGCGCTCGCGCTCGCCTTCCACCACCTTGACGCTGACGCGGATCGTGTCGCCCGGCACGAATTCGGGCACCGGGCGGTTGGCGAGCAGCTTCTTGATCTCTTCCTGCTCGAGCGACTGCATAACGTTCATTGGATGAACCTCCGATCTCATGCCTGTCCCGGCCGTTCCTGCCGGCCGAGATAGCGTTCCCACAAATCCGGGCGCCGCTCCCGCGTCGCCGCTTCCGCCTGCGCCTGGCGCCACCGGCGGATCTCGCCGTGATGGCCCGAGAGCAGCACCTCCGGCACCGCGCGCCCCTGCCAGCTTTGCGGCCGGGTGTAATGGGGATATTCGAGCAATCCCCGCGCGAAACTCTCCTCGATCAGCGTCTCCCGGTCGCCGACGACGCCGGGCAGGAGCCTGACGCAAGCGTCGATCAGCGCGATCGCCGCGGGCTCGCCGCCCGAAAGCACGAAATCGCCGAGGCAGACCTCCTCGATTTGGCGCGCCTCGATGACCCGCTCGTCGATCCCCTCGAAGCGGCCGCAGAGGAGCCGGACGCCCGGTCCCTCGGCGAGACTCAGGACCCGCTCCTGCCGGAGCGGCCGGCCGCGCGGCGAGAGGCAGAGAAGCGGCCCCACGCCGCCCGCGCCGTCGATTGCGGCATCGACCACATCGGGCCGCATCACCATGCCCGGGCCGCCGCCGAAGGGCGTGTCGTCGACGGAGCGGTGTTTATCGCGCGCGAAGGAACGAATGTCCACTGTTTCGAGCCGCCAGATCCCCTCGCCGAGCGCCCTCCCCGCCAGCGAATGGCCGAGCGGCCCGGGGAACATCTCGGGGAATATCGTCAAAACGGTCGCGGCCCATGGCGCCATGACAAAGCCCTAGATTTCCTCGCGATTTCCGCTCAATTCGGCCTCGATCGGCCGGTTGTCGAAGAGCCCTTCGGGGGGATCGATGACTATTTTCGCCTCCATTAAGTCCACCATCGGCACCGCGGCGCGCGTGAAGGGCACGGCGACGACCCGGCCATCGGCGCAGGCGATCTCGAGATGGTCGCCCGCGCCGTAGTCATTGACCGCGACGACCCGGCCGAGCTCGCTTCCATCCGTGAGCCAGACGCGGAGGCCGATGAGATCGGCGTGGTAATACTCCTCCTCCCCCGGCTCGGGCAGCGCCGCGCGCTTCACATAGAGCCGCACGCCCTTGAGCTTCTCCGCCGCGTTACGATCCTCGACACCCGGCAGCTTCGCGAGGATCACGCCCTTGACGGCGCCCACCGGCTCCAAGGCGAAGCGCCGCTCGCCGCCTTCGTCTTCGAGCGGCCCATAGGCCGCGATCGCCTCGGGCGCGGCGGCGAAGCTCTTGACGCGGACCAAGCCGCGCACGCCATGGGCGCCGGTGATGATGCCCATCAGGATGCGCGGCGCCGCTCCGCCCATGACACGCCGCCCGTGCTCAACCCTCGGCCGGCGCGCCGGCCGCCTCGCCCGCCGCCGCCGCGGCGGCCTTGGCGCGCTCCTGCGCCTTGGCCTTGGGCGCGGATTTCTTCGGCGTCTCGCGGATCGCCGGCTTCTCGCCCAGGCCGGCATCGGCGAGGAAGCGCTGCACCCGCTCGCTGGGCAGCGCGCCCACGCCCATCCAATGCTTGATGCGCTCGGCCTTCAGCACGACGCGGTCGGCATGGCCCTTGTCGAGCATCGGGTTGTATGTCCCGAGCTTCTCGATGAAGCGGCCGTCGCGCGGGCTGCGGCTATCGGCAACGACGACGCTGTAGAACGGCCGCTTCTTGGTGCCGCCGCGGGTCAAACGGATCTTGAGAGACATGATGGTCCTTTGCTTGTGGTGGGGTGTGGGGGAAATTCATCGCCCGAAGCCTCCGCCGCCGCCCGGCAGGAGCGCGCCGATGCCGTGGCGCATCAGGCCTTTCTTGCCGAGCTTGTTCATCTTCTTCATCATCGTCGCCATGTCCTGATACTGCTTGAGCAGCCGGTTGATCTCGGGCACCGAGGTGCCGGAGCCCCGGGCGATGCGCTGGCGGCGCGAGGCGTTCAGAAGCTTCGGGTTCTTGCGCTCCTGCTTCGTCATCGAGGAGAGGATCGCCTCCTGGCGCTTGATCATGCCGTCATCGATCTTGGCCTCGTCGAGCTGCTTCTTGATCTTGTTGATGCCGGGCAGCATGCCCATGACGCCGCCCATGCCGCCCATCTTGCGGAGCTGCTTCAGTTGCGAGGCGAGATCGTCGAGATCGAAGCCGCCCTTCTGCAGCTTTCGCGCAAGCTTCTCCGCCTCCTCCTGATCGACGGTCTCGGCCGCCTTCTCGACGAGGCTCACGACATCGCCCATGCCCAAAATGCGGCCGGCGATGCGGTCGGCATGGAAGGGCTCGATCGCGTCGAGCTTCTCGCCGACGCCCAAGAACTTGATCGGCTGTCCCGTGACGGCGCGCATCGAGAGCGCGGCGCCGCCGCGCGCATCGCCATCGACGCGGGTCAGGATGATGCCGGTGATCCCGATGCGCTCGGCAAAGGCCTTCGCCACATTGACCGCGTCCTGGCCGGTCATGGCGTCGGCGACGAGGAGGCTTTCGGTCGGCTTCGACACGTCGCGGACGGCCGCCACCTCCATCATCAAGGCTTCGTCGATATGGAGGCGGCCAGCGGTGTCGAGGATGACGGTGTCATAGCCTTCGCGCCGCCCGGTATCGAGCGCGCGGTTGGCGATCGCGACCGGCTTCTCGCCCGCGACGATGGGGAGCGAGGCCACCTCGATCTGCCGGCCGAGCACGGCCAATTGCTCCTGCGCCGCCGGGCGCTGCACGTCGAGCGAGGCGAGCAGCACCTTCTTGCGCTCGCGCTGCTTCAAGAGCCGCGCGAGCTTCGCCGCGGTGGTGGTCTTGCCCGAGCCTTGAAGGCCCACCATCATCACGACGACGGGCGGCACGGCATTGAGATTGAGCCCCGGCGCGGCCTCACCGCCAAGCGTTTCGACGAGATGGTCGTGAACGATCTTCACGACCATCTGCCCCGGCGTCACCGAGCGGATGACGTCCTGCCCGACCGCCTTCTCGCGCACCGCGTTGACGAAGTCCTTGACGACGGGAAGCGCCACATCGGCTTCGAGCAGCGCGATGCGGATCTCGCGCAGCGCGGCCGCGACATCATCCTCCGACAGCGCGCCATGCCGGCGCAGCCGGTCGAAGACATCATTGAGGCGGTTGCTCAGACTCTCGAACATGAACCCACCAAAAGCCAAACGGGCCAGTGCGCGACACTCGCGGACTGACCGGCCCCCGAGGGGGCAAAGGGTTACGGGCGCTTCACCGGAAGCGGGCGGAGGTTAGGGGCGGGATGGGGTGGGAGTCAATTCTGACTTATGTCGTGGGCGCGCCCTACTTCCCCTCGCCCCTTGAGGGAGAGGGAGGGACCCGACGCGAAGCGGCGGGAGGATGAGCGGTGTGGCAGCGCTCTCTGGGACTCACCTTCAAAATGTGCGCTAACTTTCCTACGATCGCTCCGAAACATGGCTGCTTCCTCGACATCCTTGTCGCCGGCGCAGAAAGCGAGCGTGCGAGCGCTGTTGTGGCCGTTACTTGTCGGCTTGGCCTACCCAGCGGTGTTCTTGCTGCTTTGCGCGACCCCTGCGTGGCTGGGCGCGTTGTGGTTTCTCGGGTTCCCTTTTTCGATCGGACCCACAATTTGGGCCGTCGCTGCGTTGGTAGCTTTGCTTCTTGCGATCAGCGCGGTGAGAAGACAGGCGTGGTGGCGCGGTATCTCGGCCGCGATTCTTCCCGTGATCGTCGTTCTGGTCTTCGCCAATTTCTTTTCGTTCATGCGCTTTTGCGTGACAACAGGCGACCATCTGCGATTCACGCTGATGCGTGGGCACTATCTGTCTGACGTTGCCGCCATGCCCGCAACTGACGGGCCGCGTCTTCAGATTTGGAACTGGGGCGGCTTCGTCACCTCCAAGGGCGTGATTTACGACGAAAGCGACGAAATCGCGTCAGACACCCCGTCGCGGCAATGGAAAGAACGAGCGGACAAGACAGAGCTTACTTGTGGCTATGGCTACGAACCGATGGGAGATCACCTGTACCTCGTTGCATTCGGTTGTTAGGCCCAACCACACTGAAAGGCCGATGGAGATTGCGATGAGCAAGTTCGGCAGGGAGCTCGTGCAAAGTCTGGTCGTGGCCGTGCGCCACGCCGAAGGCCGGAAGAAAGCGGCCCGCGTCCATATCATCGAGGTGCCCGATGTGAAGGCGATCCGCGAGCATCTCCGCCTATCGCAGAACGAGTTTGCCCGCGCCTACCGCATCCCGCTCGCGACTCTTAAGAACTGGGAGCAGGGTCGCCGCCAGCCGGACGCGCCCGCGGCTGCCTATTTGCAGGCAATCGCTCGTAGGCCGAAGGCAATTCGTGAGGCGCTGGCACGGCCCTAGCAGCGCCACGACCAAATCTACTCTGACCCCGATTTCCGGCGCTGGCCGGCGGCGAGCACTCCGAAGGTAAGAAGACAGCGGCTCGCCGGACGCTCCCGCCGCTGCCTATTTGCAGGCAATCGCGCGCAGACCGAAGGCGATCCGACGAATCTCGACTCTGACCCCAAATTCGAAGGTAATCCGGGAGGCGTTGGCGCGGCGGTAGCATATGGCTCAGCGACTGAAGTCCGAGAGTATCGGTTATCGTTTTTGGCTTGCCATGGGCTCGCCATCGGCCTTGAGCTTGTCTAAGTCTGGGACAATGTAAGCTCTTTCGAACTTCACAAACCGAAATACGGCCCGGATGAGCCCTTCAAGCATCGCTTTCTGGAGATTCCTGTCAGCCGCACCGCCACCGATCAGGAGTTTTCCGTTCGCACCTTCCTCCCATCGTATTTGAAGGTGGTCATATCGGTTCCCGACATGAGCAATGGCGCTTTCCAGCGAATAAAGATCGCGTATAGCCTGGACGTCGACCCCTATCGACTCGAGACGTTTCCTTACCTCGACGGGCTGTAAGCTCCTGTCCGCATCATACAATTCGGCCGTGCTCTCGTCGTTGCAGACAAGCCAATAGAAGGCTGTAGCCTCAAGAGCGCTCCTCGAACCATTGAAGGCGTCCAGAATCAAACCACGTTCGACCAACAGGAGCGTCGAGAAAAGATGGTTTGTAAATCTCGCCGTGAGCGCCATCTTGACATTACGAACAAGGCTCGTCGGCTCCTTCTCAAGTGTGCGGAAATGCTGATCGAGGAACCCAAATACTTTTCGAGCTTCAAGGATCTCGCGCTTCAACACCTGCCTTGTGCCTAGCGCTGTTTCGTTACTGTGCCTCAGCAGTAGCTCGAAGCGATAGCTTTTGCTCATACCTTCTCCGTGGAAATGCCGGTGCAGCTCGACATCCTTCCGCCTGGAATATAATGTTGGCTTCGGTTTACCTGCTCGGTCATACGCATATTCCGACACCAGAATAGCTAGCCAATCTAATGCGTCACCAACCACGCAAGCGACGTTTGCGCGAGGTGCGCCTGCTCGTGCTGGATGCGCGCTCGCCCGCCGTGAGGCTCCGTGTCGCGGCGCAGGTCGCGCGTCTCAGTCGCGAGGACGAGCGTGCGACGCTCGAATGGATCGAAGCGGTTTCCGAGTTCGATGCCGATTGTGGCGCTTCTCAGGATTGACGCCTGCAAGGAAATTCCGCAAGAGAGTGCCTCACCGTCAACCTGCCATGATCACCAGCAAGCTCACCAGGAATGCCCGGACGACGATTCCGCAGCCCGTCCGCGAGGCGCTTCACCTGCGCGAAGGCGACGAGCTCGCTTATGCAATCGAGGAAGGCCGCGTCATCCTGACCAAAGCGGCGCGCGGCGCGGTCGAGGATCCCTTCGCGACCTTCAGCGAATGGGCGTCGGAGAGCGATCGGCGCGCCTATGGCTGCCACGGGAGATGGCGTGATGCGCAAAGACGGTGAGCGGCTGATCATTGAGCGGGCGCCGCCCAAATCGCTGCTGGCGGTACTCGCCGGCTTGAAGCCGCTCGATGAGGACTTCCCGCCCATCGCCGATTGGCCGCCCGATGCCGTCAAACTTGACGAACCGCAACGGTCGTAATACACCTGTATTACACAACCATGCCCACCCCCATCTGGTCCTATCGCGTCGCACCCCAGCATCGCGGCGTCATGAAGAAGGTGGCGGATGCGCTCAGGCGCGATCCGGCGCTTGCGCCTGCGCTGGAAGCGGCCATCGCTGCGACTTCCGATCCGGCGCGCGGCGCCATCGGGCCGTTCAGGGATGAGGACGCTGCGATCGCCTTCATCCGCGACCGCCTGGTGGTGAGCCTCGATCCCGAATCGGTCTGGCTTTTCGGCAGCCGCGCGCGCGGCGATCGGCGGGCCGACAGCGATTTCGATGTGCTTGTCGTGCTGGCGGACGAGCGCGGAAATGAAGCGCACGATTACCGCTATGTGCGCGAGCCGCTATTGGGCGCGGGGCTCCCCTTGGACGTGGTTCCCTGCGCGCAATCGGAATTCGATCGCGCGAAGGGCGAGCCCGGCACGATCATCCATGCCGCGGTGAGCGAAGGCCGCTGTCTCTATCGCCGGCGCCCGCGTCGCAAGGCGCCGGCGCGATGAACCGCAAGGTGCTGAGCCTGCTCGATCTGGCGGCGCGCGACGTGGCGCATGCCCAAGACAATCTCCGCGCCCATCCCGCGCATGCCGCCTGGTCGATCCAGCAGGCGGCGGAGAAGATGATCAAGGCGATCCTCGGCCAAGCGCGCGTCAGCCATCCCGCGACCACGCATCAGCTCGATGTGCTCGTCGCCCTCGTGCCGGCCGGCAATCCCTTTCGCGCCGATCTCCTCGACCTCACGCGGCTCTCCGCGAGCGCCACCAAGTACCGCTATCCCACGCCCTCGGGGCTCGTTCCGGAGGACCCGCCCTTGGAGGAGATGGTGGAGGATTTGCGGAAGATCGCGCTTCTCCTCCCGGAGGTGCGCGCGTGGATCGAGGAGCATGACCGCTAGAGCGGATACCGAGTAGATGGAACAAGAGCGTCATGTGTGGATGGCCCCCCGGCTGGCAAGGATTTTTTGCGCGTGTGCAAGGTGCGGCCAGTAGCGGTCATGTGTGCGGCCTGTTTGCGCGGCACAGTTGGCCGCTGGCCCTGATGGGAACCGTGGACCGAGGCCCGATCATTGCGGCGGGGTCGCGATGCCCCGATGACGCTGAAGGGTTGCCCTCGATCGCCGGCTTGACCGACATTGCCATCACGCGTGTT